>ERZ772948.114-NODE-114-length-47722-cov-4.597583_pt1 | contig 47722 bp, 48 predicted proteins | sample MGYA00511945_ERZ772948 | MGnify/ENA primary metagenome ERZ772948 (study PRJEB29015, sample SAMEA2737927) | human oral metagenome | biome: human oral; feature: human-associated habitat; material: dental | place: China | collected 2141 ... | reverse complement strand
CCGCATAGTAGAGGTTGCGGACGGCGACCTCGACATCCGCGCCGACGAAGCCCGCTTCCGTGAGACTCGACGCGTCCGTCACGGCAAACGGGATGTCGAGGAGGCGCGACAGGTGTGAGAGGAGCGCCGTCTTGCCGCAGCCCGAAGGGCCGAGCATGATGACGTTCGACTTCTCGATGTCCGTGCCATCCTCGTTCATGTAGCCGTATTTCATGCGTTTGTAATGGTTGTAGACGGCGACGGAGAGGATCTTCTTCGCGCGGTCCTGATTGATGATGTACTCGTCGAGATACGCCTTGATGATATGCGGCTTGTTCTTCTTCAAGATCTCGTCGAGCTGGCCGGCAAAGTCGAGCTTCTCCTTCTCGACGCTCGCCGCCTCGTGCTCCTCGATGAAATTGTATATGTCCTTGACGCAGTCCTTGCAGATGGCAAATCCCGTGTTCGGGTCAAAGATCGGCATATCGTACTGATCGTGCACCGTGACTTTGCGCTTGCAGAAGCTGCAGGTATGCTTGATCGGTTCTTGTCCAGACATCATGATTCTCCCTTCACGTAAAAGAAGCGCGGACAGATTCAGCGCTTCCTAAAAAGTGTCTTCCTCATTATCAACGATATGAAGATTTTTTTCAAGAGGAAACTTTACGTCAATTTATTTTACAACTTCCCGAGTCGTGCCGTTCAAATGATGCTGCTGTTTTGTTGCTCGTTGTCTGTGGTATAATAAGAAAAAGAGAAGTACGCGAAGAAAGGAGCGGCAAAATGGAGCAGCGAATCAAATACAATCCGAAGGATTACGTCGACTATCTGGAAGAAAGCATGACGCTTTTCGCCGAAGCGATGCAGGCGGGAGACGTATTCCTCATGGAACACGCATGGCGGCGCATGTACAACGACACGAAACAGGCGATGAAGGAAGGAATGCTGTCTCCCAAAGACCGCGATGATATACTTTTCTATTATGACGATTTGATTCCGAATGCTTGATATTCTATATAGAATGGCATACGAATCACTCGGACGATTCGGCGAAATGAGGGATTCATCATGGAAGCAATCTATAAGTACAATCCGCAAGATTACGAAGAACTTCTTCGCGACTATATGGAAGAGTTTTATCGAGCGCATGAGGAAAAGAATGATATAGGAATGATTGTTGCGATGCACCATCTTTATTCTGAAACAAAATACGCCATGAAGGAAGGCGATATTTCATCAGGCACACGGGAGGAAATGTTGACATATTTCGGAGGGTTGATAGATGGTTGATCTGACACATGCGAGGTGGCGTCCTAATCGTTATGGTGGCTCTGAAAAAAAGAGGACACTTCTTTTTGACGGAAAAATCTATATGGTTAAATTTCCCGAACCGCCACGTTCTAAGAAAACCTCTGTCAGCTATATAGGCAATCAGTTTTCGGAGCATATCGGCTGCCAAATATTTCAAGCTTTGCAGATTCCGGCACAAAATACATTCTTGGCAAAATATTGTGAGCCTGTGACTGGAAAAGAAAAAATCGTCGTTGTTTGCGAAGATTTTTGTCAGAATGGTAATCGTCTTTTAGAGTTCAGTAAGATTGGGCATCATGATACAGGAAGCGACAAAACATATACGACAACGATTGAAGATGTTTACGAAATTATCGAGCGCTTTGATTTTCCAGTAAATAAATTCGCTATAAAAAAACATTTTTGGAATATGTTTGTCGTTGATGCCTTGCTTGGCAATCCAGATCGCCATCTGGATAACTGGGGACTCTTGGAAGATTCAGCAGGTAGAATAAAGCCTGCGCCTGTATATGACTGTGGCTCATCGTTATCTCCATTATCATCGGACGAGCGAAAGGATTTACTACTTAAAGATGAAAATTTAATGAAGATAGAAGAGTATAACTTGTGTTCTGTCTATCGTCATCAAGGAAAGCGAATCTTCTACCATGAAATCTTGAAAACGCCTCCGGCTGACCTGCATCGGTCGATTTTGGAGATCATCCCAAGAATCAAGTTCGCCGCGCCTCGCATCGATGCGCTGATTGACGCGACAGAAGGAATGACCGATATTTCCAAAGCCTACATGAAGAAATCTCTCGCCATGCGCCTGAATCAGATGCTGCTTCCGGCATTGAAGAAGGCGCAGGAGCGGCAGGCTAGCGAGGATGGGGAAAGCCGCGGCTTCAGCCGTTGACACAAATGGCGGGAGCAGAAAGGAACAGTCCGATGAGCAGCATATACACCTACAACGACTATCTGCGCGATCTCTTAAAGGATGCGCCCTGCATCCTCGCCTACGATACGGCTGCGGATTATCTGGGGCTTTCCAATGGGAGCAGCTTTCATGAAGCTGCCCATATCTATGTGCTGTCACCCTTGCACATAGATGGAACAAGAGAGCATCTCGTACCTTCTTTTGATACAGTGGAACATGAAATGCGCAACGGACTTCTCTGTACGACCGTCAATCAAACCATCAACGATCTCTTGCGTGCTGACGGCGATAATCAGGTCATACAGGAAAGCTTGGCCGACGTATACTTTTCCAATGGAGAATCTTTTGATTCCTTACAGATTGAGGAAGAGCTTCTCCCGCGTTTTGAGAAGTACAAGATTTGGGCAATGGAATACTATGATGAGGCATGAAGCATGAATGAAAATGAAGCTCTTATGATCAAGGTCATGGCAGAACTTGCAATCGCCAAAGCGCCTATTATCTTCAAAGGCACAATGAATCTGGCCTTGGCACTTCAAGAATAGACGACAATCCATAAGATTTTGTAAATTCTGTCAACTATAATCGACAAAATTTGATAATATGGATGTTCTGTTCATTATAGATAAACAAAAAAGCGACGCCTTTTCAAGCTCGGCCAGCTGCAGCCGAGAGGCGTCGCTTCTAACTTTTATGCACGGAATCGAACCTTCTTGCCGTATTTTCCAGCAAGCGTCCGAAAAAGAGAGCGCCTTCAAGCAGGGCGCATCGAGCCGAAGCCTCTCAGTGCCAGACCTCTTCGGCGATCTCGCGGATCAGGCGCAGTTTTTTCCACTGATCGTCCTCTGTCAGGATATTGCCCTCTTCCGTCGAAGAGAAGCCGCACTGCGGGCTGAGGCAGAGCTGATCGAGCGGCACGAACTTTGCCGCCTCTTCGATGCGCTTCTTTATGTCGTCCTTGTTCTCAAGATCCGCCGTCTTGGACGTCACGAGGCCGAGCACGACGCGCTGATCCTTGATGTGCTTCAAGGGTTCGAAGCCGCCGGCACGGTCGGAATCGTATTCGAGGAAGAAGCCGTCGACATGGCAGCCGCCGAAGAGGATTTCGGCAACAGGATCGTAGCCGCCCGAGGAGAACCATGTCGAGCGGAAGTTGCCGCGGCAGATGTGCATCGTAATCGTCATGTCCGCGGGCTTCGCTTCCAGCACGCGATTGATCATCGTCACATAGGCGCGCTCAATCTTGTCGAGATCGAAACCGCGCGCCTCGTATGCCTTGCGCTTCTCGGGATCGCAGAACTCGCCCCACGACGTGTCGTCGAGCTGGAGATAGCGGCAGCCTGCCTCGTAGAAGGCGCGCACGGCCTTCTGATAGGCGAGCGCAATGTCTTCGTAGAGAAGTGCTTCGTCCTCATAGCGGCCGATCGGCGCATAGTCCGTCGCACGCACGCAGCAGATGAGATGCAACATGCTCGGCGAAGGGATCGTCATCTTCGCGAGCGTATCACCCGCAAGAGACTGCAGATAGCGGAAGTGCTCGATAAACGGATGATCGCCGAAATCCACCTTGTCCACGATTTTCACCGTCGCCGCCTTCGGCTGCGCTCCCTTGAACGCCACCGACCAATGCTCTGCTCCGACTTCTTCGATGCCCTCCAAGGCGGCAAGAAAGTCGAGATGCCAATAGCGACGGCGGAATTCGCCGTCCGTCACCGCCTTGAGTCCGACTTCCTTCTCCTTCGCCACGAGATCGCGGATCGCCGCATCCTCAGCTTCTTTCAGCTCCTCTGCCGCAGCTTTTCCGGCAGCGAATGCCTCGCGCTTTTCTTTCAGCGCTTGAGGGCGTAGGAAACTGCCCACGATATCGTAACGGAACGGCGGTCGATTTTTTGCATTTGCCATAAGAAATCCTCCTCCTAATTTCCCAGTGATGCTTTTATCATAATACCTTTATTATAGAAAATCAATAGGATTTATATATTTAGAGCACGTTTTGCAAGACGGCTGAACGTCCAGAGGCCTTGCCGATGAACGTCATGCGTCCATCGAAAAATTAGGAGGAAGCAGTCAACTAGATCAGGCAGCGTGTTTTTCCTCCAAGAGCCCGATGAGCAGGTAGAAAAACTGACTGATCCATGGCGTAAGGCCGAGGAGGATCATTAGACCAGCTCCGAGACCGAGAGAATCCTTCCCTGAGGGCGTGTAATCAGACCAGTTCTCCGATATACCATTTATGAATGCATAGCAAACAAGAAAATAACCAACGGAAGAAAGCGGGGCGATCAAAGCCCAGAACCTATTGTAACCAAGGATGTGCAAGCGGCGCATGGCGAGAACTGTCCGCGCGATATAGAGCGAAAGAATCAGGATGACCATGACCTGGCGAACCATCGTGTCCGCTGAAAATCCTGCCGGCATCATGTAAAAATCAACCATAATCAAAACGGCGCCTCCACAGAAAATGAAAACTTCCAGTGCTAAAAGCACGCTCCATGCCAAGAGATAATCCCGGCGCGTCAAGCCCCCAAAAAAAGATCGAAAAAAGTGCCGGACACGTTTCATAAGAAGACTCCCCCGCTTTTTTCACCGCCTCACTGCTTTTCCGCTTCTTCCGCCGCACGGCGGCCGATGACGCTGTGGGCGCGGCTGTAACCGAAGTAGACACAAAGACCGAAGAGAATCCAGAAGCCGAAACGATGCCAAGTGGCGAGCGGCAGATTTGCCATGAGGTAACCGCACGAGAGGACGGCGAGCGGCGCGATGAGCCAGACGGCGGGGCATTTGAAATTGCGCTTGAGGTCAGGCTCGGTCTTTCGGAGCACCATGACGCCGATGGAGGCGATGAGGAAGGCGGAGAGCGTGCCGATGTTTGCCATCTCTGCAATCATGCCGATGGGGAAGACGCCCGCGATGACGGAGACGAAAATCGCGCCGAGGATCGTCACGCGGTACGGCGTGTGAAAGCGACGGTGGATCTTGCAGACGTTCGCCGGCACCATGCCATCGCGGCTCATCGCGAAGAAGATGCGCGACTGGCCGTAGAGGAGCACGAGCAGCACCGTCGTGATGCCGCAGATCGCGCCGACGGCGACGATGGCAGAGCCGACATTGTAGCCGATGTGGCGCAGCGCGAAGGCGACAGGCTCCGCCGTGTCGAGCATCGAATACGGCACGACGCCCGTGAGGACGGCGGCGACGACGGCATAGAGCAGCGTACATATAAAGAGCGATCCGATGATGCCAACGGGCAGATCCCTTGCGGCGTTGCGGCACTCTTCCGCCGTCGTCGCGACGGCATCGAAGCCGATGTAGGCGAAGAAGACGATGGCCGCGCCCGAGACGACGCCGCTATAGCCGAACGGCAAAAACGGCTCCCAATTCGTGGCGTTGACATGCGGTGCAGCGAGCACGAGGAAGAGGAAGATCGCAGCGAGCTTGACGAAGACAAGGATGCGGTTGAGCTTGACGCTCTCCTTCGTACCGCGCACGAGGAGAAACGACAAAAAGAGCGTGATGAGGACGGCGGGCAGATTGAAGATGCCGCCTTCTGCTGGCGCGACGACGAGTTCATGCGGCAGCACGAGTCCCGCCGAGGCGAAGAGTCCGACGACGTAGCCCGACCAGCCAACAGCGACGGCACTCGACGTCACCGTGTATTCGAGAATGAGATTCCATCCGACGATGAAGGCGATGAACTCACCTAAGGACGCATAGGCGTAGGTGTAAGCGCTTCCCGAAGCGGGCACGATGGAGGCAAACTCCGCGTAGGCGAGACCCGCGAGCGCACATGTGAGCCCCGAGAGGATGAACGAAAGCGGCACGGCAGGCCCTGCGTACTTGGCGGCAGCGACGCCCGTGAGCACGAAGATGCCCGTGCCGATGACAGCGCCGATACCGAGCATCAGGAGGTCGACGGCGGCAAGATTCTTGAGCATGCCCGAGGCCGCAGCCGCAGCCTGCAGCTCGTCGATGCTTTTCCTGCGAAAGAGATCCATGATATTTTTCTTCCCTTGCAAAGAATTTGAGCGCTGAAAAATTTATTCGCAGCACCCAGAAGTGGTATGGAAGATATTATACAGCGAAAAACGTCCGCTGTCACGAAAACTGGACAACAAAAACTCCCCAGACAATCAATCTGGGGAGCCGCGTATCCGATATGATGTCGACTGCGATGGATTTCAGCGAAAGGTGACCTTGTTCTTTCCCGTCGTTCGCTTCGATTCGTAGAGAGCCGCATCGGCGCGCTGAAAGACGCTTTCCGGCGTATCGTGCGCACTTGAGAGCGTCACGCCAATGCTCAAGCCGACGGATCTTTTGTCGGGCATCAGGAGAGAGAGAGAAGATGCACCGCGATGGATTCGCTCGACCACGCGCTCAGCTGCTGCACGGTTGGCATGCGTCAGGATGACGAAGAACTCGTCTCCGCCCCAGCGCGACACGATGTCCACGCTGCGCACGGACGAGCGCAGGATGTCGGCGAGCGCCACGAGCGCCTCATCGCCCATGGCATGGCCAAAGGTATCATTGATGCCCTTGAAATCATCCATATCGAGCATCATGACGGCAAACGGAATATCCGAGGCGAGCGCGTCGTGCAGGATGTCCTTGAAAGAGCGTTCCATGGCGCGGCGGTTCATCAGACCCGTGAGGGCATCGCGCTCGGCGAGGACGACGAGCTTGCTGTGCGCCGACTCCCACTCTTTCGTCATGGCGTCAACGAAGTGTACGAGGTGGGCAATGATCGAAGTCTGCTCGCCGAACTGCGGCGACACAGGCTTGTAGATCGACGTTTCTTTCGGCTCACCCTCACGGAAGCCGACGCTGACCATCATGAGGTTCGTCTTCATGAACTTGCCCCTGCTGCGGAAAAACTCCGCGTAGGAATAGAATCCATGCGTGGGCACGGCACGCGAGATAGCAGCATATTCGTAAATATTATTCTTCTGCAGCATGACGTAATGCCCCATGCAGTTGACGATGAAGACGGCTTCGGGTGAGAATTCGCAAAGTTCCGCATGCGTCCTCTGCGCTTCGCTGATGATGGCGATGGGATCGCCCGACGCGATGCGCAGACGTTCTCCCTCTCGGAGGTCGGCGCTGACATAGACGCAGCCATCAGCATGAATGTCCATGAGGCGGCGTGCCAGCGTCGCGCCGTTTCGCTTCAGGCACATGGGGAAGGTCTCGACGCTCGCAAGCGATTCCCAGCAATGGCGTATGCCGAGATAGTGGGAGAAGAATTCACTCGCGGGCTTTTCGTCGAGTTCGACGATCGTGCGCTCATCTGCCATGCGCGTAATCTGCACTTCAGGGCCGAAGGGCTTCCAGCCGAATGAAATCTGTGCCTTGGCGTGAAGCTCCTCGCCGACAAAGACGACGGCAAGAAAGCCGCGCGACATCCTGTGTCCCGCGAGATCGATGACAATGCGTCTCTCGTCCATCTGATCGGAAAGAAGCCCACCGAAGAGCACGATCTCCTCATCCACATCCGAAAGGGCGTCCAGAAGATTCATGATGCTCGGCACCTGCGCCGCGAAGAACAGACCGACAGCCTTCGTCGCTTTTTCCTGCGAGATCGTCTGAACAAGTCCCTTCGCCGCAGCCGATATGTCGGACTGCTCATCGAACGCCAGGGGAATGACACGTGAAGAGGAGAAAAAAGTAAAGGTGACGACGGCGCTCGCCGCATCGGGCAAATCGTCCTCGCCGCTCCACATCTTGCCTTTGGCAAAGCCGCATTCCGCCGCAAGCCCCACGACTTTCGCCTGAGGGAAAATTTTCCTTGTCGCTCGTTCGAAATCCTCCATCGTATGAACGGAAAGTTCCGAGGCGAAAAGCGTCACGAGAAGATCGGAAATGTGCGCCATGGAGGCGACAACATCCTTTGCCTCCTGCAAACACAGAGCAAGATCCTCTTCCTTATAAAGCAAGAAGGAGAATTGCTTCAAGGCGTATCATTCCTTTCTTTTCGATAAAAATCAAAGAGCACTTTGTTCCAAAAATCACAGATGCTATATAGATTCAGCAAATTTGCGATATGAAGTTACACGAGTATCATATAATTCCATAGACCTATTGTCAAGTATGCACGGGATAAACTGCACAATTTTTTTGTGCAAATGAAGCGGATTCCGTGTATAATAGAAAGAATCAACAAGTCAAGGAAAATCACCTTGTGAAAAGGAGTCAGCAGCGTGAGAATTGTCCGCTATGCGATCTTGTTCTGCGTGCTCGTCGCCCTCTTTACGGGTGCGATGCTCTATTACAGCAGCACGCACCGCGATGAAACGCAGTCAGCGCTCGCACTCCTCGAAGAGGAAACGCTTTCGCCTGAAGAAAGAGAGCAGGAAGCGGCGCAGCGCGAAGCACGCGAGGCAGAACGTCTTGCCGAAGAGGCGCGAAGAAAAGAGCGTGAGGCTCGCATCGAAAAGCTCAAGGAGGGCATGGAACGCGTAGACTCGGGAGCATATACGTGGTACAGGTATCCAGAGGAAAAGAAGCTCACAGGAGGTCTCTACGTCCAGCCGCTCCTCGGACACAGTCGGGACTCGACGTTTCGCTGCAACATCCTTTACTACTATTCGATGCACGAAAGCAGCATGCGCGGCTGGATCTTCGGCGACCATTTCGCCATCGAGGCGGACGGAGAGCGACGCACTTGGGAGATCGAGGAAAAGAAACGACGCGACCATCTCGACAAGGACGTCGAGTTTCTGACGGAACGCTCCCAGATCGCCTTGGGCGAAGAGGGGTCTTTTATCCTTCGCCGTGCGTCAAATGCCCGCACAGCGCGTTTCATCTACTGGTCGAAGGCGGAGGGAAAATCCATCAGCCATACGCTGACGAGCGAGGAGAAGCGACGCCTCAGGAACATGATCGCCCTATACGATTTGTGGCAAGAACCTTAATCTTTATGGTATACTATAGATATATAGTAATATGAGTATCTTTGGAAGACTCCATCCATTCGGTCTTTTTTGGGAGGAATGCAGCATGAAGGACATCCGAAAGGTTCTGACGATCGCAGGCTCGGATCCGAGCGGCGGCGCAGGCATACAGGCGGACATCAAGACCATCACGGCACACAAGATGTACGCGATGAATATCTCGACGGCACTCACTGTACAGAATACGACGGGAATCCGCGATACCTTCGTCATTCCTCCAGACTTCATCGCGGCGCAGCTTGACGCCCTCTACGATGACATCCGTCCCGACGCCGTCAAGGTCGGCATGGTGGCAAACGACGCAATCGTGCGTACGATCGCCGAGAAACTGAGGGAAAAGGACGCGAAGAACATCGTGCTCGATCCCGTCATCGCCTCGACGAGCGGCTGCGATCTGATCACGAGCGACACGCTCTTCGCGATGGTCGACGAGCTTCTGCCGCTCGTCGACATCGTCACGCCGAATTTGCCCGAGGCTGCAGCCATCACGGGCGTCGCCATCACCGACGAAGATTCCATGCTCAAGGCCGCCAAAGTCCTGACCGAGAGATTTCCGATCGCCGTGCTCATCAAGGGCGGCCACCTCGTAGAGAGCGCCGACGATCTGCTCTATGCAGACGGCAAGGCGCGTTGGTACAAGCAGACGCGCATCGACAACGAGAATACGCATGGCACGGGCTGTGCGCTCTCGACGGCAATCGCCTGCGGCCTTGCAGAGGGAAAACCCCTGACCATCGCCGTTGAGGATGCCAAGGCGTACATCACGGGCGCCATCCGCGCAGGACTCGATATTGGCAAAGGGCGCGGTCCTTTGCTTCACATGTGGGAGTATATGTAAGGAAGCGCTGAATCTTTTCATTCTTCCGAAAGGAGACGTTTATGGCAGAGCCAAGGGTCGGGCACATCCATTTTCTCAATATCCTGCCTCTCACATGGAGCTTCGCGCACGGTGGAAATCGAGGGCTGCACCTCGTGCCGGGCGTGCCGGCGGAGCTGAACCGCGAACTTCTGGCGGGCAGGCTCGATGTGAGCGGCATATCATCCATCATCTATGCACAGGGCGACGAAAGCCTTGTGATCCTGCCCGACATCTGCGTGCGCACGGACAAGGAGGTCACGAGCATCCTCCTCGTGACGAAAAAGCCTCTGGAAGAAATCAAGGATGACCGCATCATCCTCACGGCGAAATCCGCGACGAGCCACTGCCTCTTGAAGATCATCCTCAAGGAAGGATACGACGCAAGCCCCAACTACTATGTGCACCACATCGTGCCGCAGAATCCTGTGCCCGACGACGCGGCAGGCTCGCTCTTCATCGGCGACGATGCACTCTGGCTCTACCACCACCGCCGCGAAGACCTCCACTACTACGATCTCGGCGCCGAGTGGCACAAGCTCACGGGACTCGGCATGGTCTATTCTCTTTGGACAGCGAACCGCACCTTCGCGAGGGAATCGCCCGAAAAGCTGCAGCTCGTCTACGAACGTCTCGTCCGAGGCATGGCGGAAGGAGTCGCCAACAAGTACGCAACGATCGAATCCGTGCGTGAAGAGAAGGACTTCACCTTCCAGCAGCTTGAAGAATACCTGCAGGTCATCCGTTGGGATTTGAAGGACGAGCATCTTGAAGGTCTGGAATTGTTCTATCGAAAGGCGCATGAATGGAACCTCATCAACCATGTGCCAAAGCTCTGCTTCGCCGATGTAAAGAGAATATAAACTACGCGCACTTAATGAAAGTTACCCAATCAGTCTGCGCCCTTCGGGCTTGACTTCTTGGACTTTCATAGTAAAATCACATACATGGGAAAAGGCTGTGCAAAAGTCGATGGCTTCGACTTTTGCACAGCCTTTTCCTTTTTTGTAGATTACATCACTTCGGCTTGTTGACGATCTCGTCGATCTTCCAGACCGAACCGTGTCTGGTGAGAACGGCTCTGCCGTTGAAATAGCGCGTGCCGCCGGGGTTGTCGACTGCACGCAGCGTATAGGTCACGGCGACACGATCCTGCGTGGCGCTCTGCACTTCGACGTTGAGCGGCGTGCTGCTGACCGTCGTATTGAAGCCCGGCGCCCATCCCTCGTAGGTCATTTGCGACTGCATCTCAGAACCCAATGTATTGTAAGCGGCGCGCAGATTGCGATTCGTGATATTGCGATGAAAGTTTTCGAATGTCCGAACAGCATCCTGCGAACTGGAGGACGAAGGCGCAGGATTCGGTGCGGTCGGAGTCTGGTTCTTCGTCTTGGCAGAAGAAGAATTCGACAGGGCGCCCTTCTTCGCCTTGGACAATGCCTGATCGTTCGCGGAAGAGCCGAGTGCATCCTGCAGCTGATTGATAGAAGACTTGGCGGCCGTTGCAGATACGATGTCCTGATCCTTCAGCGCAGGCAGATTCGTGACCGAATAGAGAGAAAATCCGCCAATGCCCAGAAGCGCGAGGAGGGCGATGAGTCCCAATCCGAAGACACTAAATTGAAGCGGCGATCCCTTGCGGCAGAAAAAGCCGCCGATCAAGCAGCCCAAGAAAACAAGCGTGAGTACGACAGCGATGCCAATCGTGATGTAGATATGCGTCATATTCCAGATGAGAAACGTCGCCTGTATGGACTTGTCGCCTCCATTCATCAAGGTAGAAGCGAGATCCCAGACCAAGGTCGTTCCGCCGTCCGTGACCTTGTCTGCGTTGTGACTCTCAGGTGCATAGGGAAGAGACAGGGAAACGTCGGCACGCACGGAAGAGAGCATCGCCTGCATCATGGCGCGCTCATCCTGATCCATATTTGCCTGCGTGTCCTTCTTTCCTTCAAAGAGCACATCGACCGCATAGGTGTCATAGAGCCAGCCCTTCTTTTGCTGCACGCCCTTCGCCTTGCCCTCGACGGTCTTGAACATATTGCCGTCGGCCTTCGCCATCTCGTCGATCGTCTTGTAATGCGTCGTTTCCTCGATCCCGGACATATTGCCGTCCTGAACGTCCTTGAGCGAAGCGTTCGGATGATTCTTCTTTGCCGATTCACGCGCCTCTTGGATCTGCTCCGCAAGAAGAGGCACGCCGACCATCGTGTTTTTTATATCCACACTGCCATCCTTGTGGATGGCGGTATCGCTGCTGATGCGAAAGCAGCCGCTCGCCATGACGGAGATGACGAGGAGAAGAAGAATGAAAAATTTCTTTTTGTGAAACATGACGCGCCTCCTTTATATTGACGAAATATCCTAAATCTTTGTATTCGTCGCAAAAGGAAAAAATCCTATCGTCTCCTGCGCCAAATCGTATAGAAGAGGACGGCGAGGACGAGGACGGCAGGGCAGAGGAGACCATAGAGCGCCGCATAGCCGAAGTGGGCGGCGACGAGTCCCAAGGTCGCGGCAGCAAGGCCGACGCTGATGTCGAGCGCCCAGAAGTAGGTCGCCGTCGCAAGTCCCGCACGCTCGGGCGCGACGCTCGCGACGGCGAGCGTCTGCAAGGCGGGGCTTGCAGAGCCGAAGCCCGCGCCTAGAATCGCGGCGGAAGCGAGAAAGGCCGCAGGCGACTCGGCTGCGGCAAAGCACAGGAAGCCGAGGAAGAAGAGGAGAAGTCCCGGATAAACCGTATAGTCGGCACCGCGCTGATCGAAGATGCGGCCGATGAAGGGGCGCGTCACGACGATGATGAGCGCGAATATGGCAAAGAAGGCGCTGACGTCCTCTTCCATGCCGAGCGTGCGCGCATAGAGCGGGATGAAGGTCAGGACGCCGCCGTAAGCGAAGAACATGAGTCCGCCAATGAGAGCCGCAGGAAGCGCCTGCCGCTCGACGAGGGAGAATCCCCGACCAGTTTTCTCTTTTGGCACAACGATCTCATCGGGGAGCTTCCTGCGGTTTGCGAGCCAGAGCGTGAAAAGGGCGCTCGCCGCAAGGAAGACGAAGAGCGCCATCATGCCGAAGGAGCGTATGATAAGGAGGCTGGTAAGAGGCCCGACGACCATCGCGAGATTCGTCGAGAGTGCGAAGTAGCCGATGCCCGTTCCCTTCTTCGCCGCGGGAAGGACGAGCGCCGCCAAGGTGGCCGCCGCCGTCGTGCCGAGCGCAAATTCGATGCCCTGCAGAAGGCGCAGCGTGTAGAGCGCTTCTTCCGTATGCGCGAAGCAGAAGGCGAGCATGATGAAGAAGAAGGCGAGCGTCGCGCCAAGGAGCAGCCTGCCCTTGTGCAGGCTGTCGATGAGTCGGCCCGCAAACGGACGTGAGGAGACGGCGCCGATCTGGAAGAAGGTCATGGCAAGACCCGCTTCCAGCTCGCCGCCCTTCATCTCATTCATGATGTAGATGGGCAGTCCGACGATGAGGATGTACTGTGCCATGAGGTGAAAAAAGTTCGTGGCGCTCATGCCGATGAATTCCGCCGTCCAGAGCGTTTCCACATTTCTTGCTTTTTCTTCGTTCAATGTCTTGCCTTCTTCATTGTTTCAAGATGTTTAGAAAACACGAATACACCCAGCACCGCCGTCTGCTCAATGCACTTTTTCTTACAAATAGCTCCACGCGAGCACCATGAGCACGCCGGGGACGCCGAAGATTCCTGCAGCGAGCGACGTGAAGATGTTGATCGTCACATGAAAGCCCAGAAGTTTGACGATGGAGAGCAGCACCGCGCCGACAACGCTGTTGACGATGAATTTCTTCAAAAGGCGCAAGGGCAAGTCTAGGAGCTTCGCCGCAATAGAAAGAAGCAGAATGCCGACGGCGAGCGACGCGATGATTTCGAGCATATTAGATTTCCTTTCTGTTTTCGAGCGCCTTGGCGAGCGTGACTTCGTCAGCGTATTCGAGATCGCCGCCGATGGGCAGGCCGTGCGCGATGCGCGTGACCTTGAGTCCTGCGGGCTTCAAAAGCCGCGCGAGGTACATCGCCGTAGCCTCGCCCTCGACCGTGGGATTCGTCGCCATGATGATCTCCTGCACCTCAGCGCCCGCCTCTCCTTCCAGCCGATGCAGAAGCTCCTTCACGCGAAGGTTCTCAGGGCCTACGCCCGAAAGCGGCGAAAGCGAGCCGTGCAGCACATGGTAAAGGCCCTTGTAGTCCTTCATGCGCTCGACGGCGGCGACATCCTGCGGCTGCTCGACGACGCAGATCTTCGAGCGGTCGCGCTTTTCCGACGTGCAGATGGCGCAAGGATCCTGGTCTGAGAGGTTGCAGCAGACGCTGCAAAAGCCGATCTTCTCCCGCGCTTCGACAATCGCCTCAGCGAGCGCCCGCGCCTTCGCTGCATCCATGTCGAGGACATGATAAGCAAGACGCACTGCCGTCTTGGAGCCAATGCCCGGCAGTGCGCGAAAGTGTTCAATGAGTTTTGCCAGCGGTGCGATGTACTGCATCTCAGAACATGCCCGGAGGAAGGCCGAGACCGCCCGTGAGCTTGCCCATCTCGCCCGCCATCATGTCGTCGACCTTCTTGACCGACTCGTTGAAGGCAGCCGAGAGGAGATCCTGCAGCATCTCGACATCCTCGGGATCGACGGCGGCGGGATCGATATGAAGCGACTGCACTTCCTTCTCGCCGTTCATGACGATCTTGACGGCGCCGCCGCCCGCCGACACCTCGACGGTCTTCTTCTTCAGCTCCTCCTGCATCTTCTTCATGTCATTTTGAAGCTTCTGCACCTTCTTCATCATGCCCTGCATATTGCCCATGTTTCCCATTCCACCAAACATTGCGTTTCTCCTTTCAAAAGCAGGCGCTTCGCCTGCGCTTTTCCTTCGATTATAGCCGCAAAGCGGCTCTTAGGTCAACTGTTTTCCTCAGATGGCGGCGCATCGCCATCATCCGGCGGCGGCACGTCATCAGGCACTGGCGCATCATTGGGCAGCGAAATGTCATCTGGCACCGGCGCGTCATCGAGCGGCGGCGCGTCCTTGCCTTCTGCCGTCTCGGCCACGGACTTAGCGACTGCCTTGCCGCTCGCGGCGAGGGCGGCGATGCGCTGCTCTTCGGGCAGGTCGACGAGATGTCCGCCGAGGAGCGAAACGGCATTTTGCAGACGACTTCGCTCTTCGGGCGAAAGCTCATTCTCGTCGATCTCCAGCGGCTTCGGTGAAAGCCCTCGCGGCTCGATCTCGTCGAGCGCCGCCAACGGCGGCTTTTTCTTCGGCGCAGGAGGCGGCGCGGCAGGCGGCACAGCTTGCGCTTCGCACGAGATTGCAAGCGGTGTGCCTGCGATCTCGGCGAGCAATTCTTCGATGATCTTTCGGTAGTCGTCGCGCATCGTGCGCCGCGCGAGCAAAGGACTTGAAAAATGCAGGCGAAACGTGCCCGCGCCGCTTCCTGCGAAAGAGGCGCCCTTGAGACACGCAAGAACGGAGATGCGCTGCTTCTCCTGCAGGCGGGAGAGAAGTTCGGCGTAGATCTTCTCTCCCTCGGGATTCGGCGTGGCCTGTGCGGCAGGAGCGGAAGAGGCAAGCGGTGCGCTATTGCGTGCCGGCATGCTGGAAGAAGCCGCCTCGTTCGTGCGACTTGCCGCCCGTCTTCTCGCGGTTGGAAGAGGAGATGTTGCAGGCGCGGCTGCTCTCGCAGGCTGCGCCGAAAGCTGCGCCTTGAGGGCGGCAAGCTCCGCCTCAAGGCGGGCGACGCGCGCCGCTTCAGCGGGGGTGGGCGCTGCGGGGCGGGTTGGTGCTGGTGCACCTTCTGCACCATCTTCCACATTCTCACGGCAGAGCGAAAGCAGCGCGACCTCAAGCGTGATGCGCGGCTGCGGCGTCCAGCGAAGTTCCGCCATCGCCTCGTGCAGACGCGCGATCATCGCCATGATCTGCGCCTGCGTGAAAAGCGCCTTCTGCTCTTCGAGCGCAGCTCCAGTGTCATCCGAGAGATTGAGAGCCGCAATAGCGCCCGCCGCCTCGTAGATCATGAGGCTTCGCAGATGAAGCGTCAATTCCGCCAAAAGCTGCATCGGATCTTTACCGAGCGCGAGAAGCTCCGCGATCGTTTCCAAGACCTCGCCCTTCGCGCGCTCGCCGATCGACTTCGTCAGGCGATAGATCGGCTCATGTCCAATGAGGCCGAGATTCTCCTCGACACATGCCGCCGTCAATGTATCGCCGTCCAAGCTCGCGCACTGGTCAAGCAGCGACAGCGCGTCCCTCATGCCGCCGTCCGCCTGCCGCGCGATGAGGCGAAGCGCTTCCTTCTCGCACGGGATCTTCATCTCCTGTGCCACATAGGCGAGCCTCGCTTCGATCTCCTCGACCGTGATGCGCCGAAAGTCGAAGCGCTGGCAGCGCGACTGGATCGTTGCCGGCACCTTGTGCGGCTCCGTCGTCGCGAGGATGAAGACGACATGGGCGGGCGGCTCTTCGAGCGTCTTCAAAAGCGCATTGAATGCCTCCGTCGTCAACATGTGCACTTCGTCGATGATGTAGACCTTGTAGCGCCCTTCGGCGGGCGTGAATTTCACCTTCTCGCGCAAGTCGCGCATCTCGTCGATGCCGCGGTTTGACGCCGCGTCGATCTCAAAGACGTCGAGCGCCGTGCCGTCCGCGATCTTCGTGCAATTTTTGCAGACGCCGCAAGGCTCGGGCGTCGGCCCCTTCTCACAATTCAGCGACTTCGCGAGGATCTTCGCCGTGCTCGTCTTTCCCGTGCCGCGCGGGCCGGAAAAGAGATAGGCATGGGCGATGCGTCCTGCGGAAATCGCATGGGAAAGCGTCCTCGATACGGCCGTCTGCCCCACGAGATCCTTGAAGCTTCCCGGCCGCCATTGGCGGTAGAGCGCGATGTACGCCATATCTTCCCTCCTTGAACGCATAGAAAACTGCAAACGAATCCATAGAAAAAAGCTGCCGCACCAAGCCGAAACTCCGTACAGCAGCAAATACTCCTTTTCCACTTCGGGGCGCGACTCCCAGGCGCCCTCGCGGCACATGAAGCGATTCGCTTACCGCTGCTTCCTTCCGGACCTGACGGGGTTCACGAGACTCCATTGCGCAAGACCAAGGCGCCGCGCTCCGAACTGGAAAAGGCTTCTCAAAAGAGCAGCATAGAAAACGCCCATTGCGTTCTTTGATTGTAGCATAGACAGGCAGAAGCCGTCAACCGCTGTTCATATCCGATTGTACCTGCGTCCTTACAAAAACCTAGCCAATCAGCCTGTGCCCTTTGGGCTTGACCTCTTGGGGTTTCACGAGTAGAATATGAAGTATAAAGGTGGCTGGTCAAAATGAATAAAGCGGATTTTGATGAGATGGATCCGGAGACTCAGGAAATCCTCGACAGGCTCTCCCCTGCGCCCGAAAAGCTGCAGGAAGAGGGCTGGGATAGTCGTGCCCAACAACAGATGATGTTGGAAGAAAACGGACACAACGCATGAGTCTGACGGATGAGACGCGGCAAAAACTGCAAAAGCAGATCGACGCCCTCAAGAAGCGCATGCTCTATGATGCGAACGATCTCGACTATGAGACGCATCTTTTTCTGGTTCGTACCCTGCAAAAGGTGCTCGACCAGGAAAAATTCAAGCCTTGAGGCTCTCTTGAAGTCTGTCTTTTGCGGTTTTTGCTTATGCAAGGGATGCGCATTGATATTTCAGCGCTCCTCTAGAAAAGAAGAGAGAATCATGAATTTTATTCCTTCCCGAAAAAAAATCATTGCTGCACTCATGATGGGAGCTTTTGCCGGCGGCATAGCTCCTATCTTTGTTGCGGGCGCAAACACAGCATGTATTTCCACGGTCTCCGTCACACACGCAGCGTCTTGCCCTACGCCGACGAAGCGCTATCAGGAGGCGGCACGAGACGACAGTGAGGACAAGGCGGCAGACGCGACAGAAAGCGTGAGCGACAATATCTTCAAGGCAGCTTGGAGAATCGCCCTGCTCGTCGCCGCCGTTTTCCTTGCACGAATCGGCTGGAAGCATTTCCACAAGAAGAAAAACGCATAGAGAAGGGGGATAAATATGGCCAAAGAAACGACACTTGTCACGATCGACCATCTGATCGAGCGCTATCCTGTACTCGCTCCCATGGAAGAGCCGCTGAAAGCCGCTGTCGAAACGATTGTCAACTGCTACAGAAAAGGCGGCAAACTGCTCATCTGCGGCAACGGCGGCAGCGCAGCCGACGCCGAGCACATCACGGGAGAGCTGATGAAGGGCTTCCTGCTGCCGCGCCACCTGGGCGAGGAAAAGAGGCAGAAGCTCATGGACGCCTGCCCCGAAGATGCGGCGTACCTCATCGAGAACCTGCAGGAAGCCCTGCCCGCTCTTTCCCTCGTCAACCAAATTGCCCTCGGCACGGCGTTTGCCAACGATCAGGCGCCCGATCTCGTCTTCGCTCAGCAGGTATTCGGTCTTGGCAGGGAGGGCGACGTCCTTCTCGCCATCAGCACGTCGGGCAATTCGCAGAATGTTCTCTATGCCGCGCAGGTCGCGCGCGCTTTCGGCATCTCCGTCATCTCTCTGACGGGCATGGGCGGCGGCAAGCTGCGCGCTCTGACCGACATTCTCCTCGCCGTTCCCGACAAGGAAACGTACCGCATACAGGAACTTCATCTGCCGATTTATCATGCTCTTTGCATAGCGGCCGAAGAAGAATTTTTTGGTACGAATGATAAATGACAGAATAAAAAACGCAAATTATTCAAAAAATATGGTATAATATACCCTGAAGAAAATGGATTGCACCATGGGGGGATTGCCATGATTGCGGAAAAACAATGGATGAAATTGCAGAACGGCAGCGACGTGCGCGGCGTTGCCGTATCCGGAGTCGCCGACGAGCCCGTCAATCTGACGGAAGAGGCCGCAGGCCGCATCGCGAACGGCTTCGTAGATTTCCTTGAAGAGAAGATCAGCAGGAAAGCGCAGGAAATGACGATCGCCGTCGGACACGACTCGCGCATTTCCGCTCCCTGCCTGAAGCGTGCCATACTCACCGCTCTTCTTTCCCGCGGCGTCCGAGCGCTCGACTGCGGCCTTTCTTCCACGCCCGCGATGTTCATGTCCATCCTCTTCGATGAAACAAGGGCCGACGGTTCCATCATGATCACGGCGAGCCATCTGCCCTACAACCGAAACGGCATGAAGTTCTTCACAAAAAATGGCGGACTCGAAGCGAGCGACATCAAGCAGGTTCTTTCCTACGCCTCGAAGAATCCCTTGGTTCAAGGAGACGAAAAAGAAGCTGAGAAGTTTGACCTCATCTCCGTCTATGCCGCTCATCTGCAGAAGAAGATTCGCGAGGGGCTTTTCGCCGCGCCCGAGGAGAAGCCTCTTGCCGGCATGCGCATCGCGGTCGACGCCGGCAACGGCAGCGGCGGCTTCTTTGCCACGAAGGTGCTCGCCCCGCTGGGAGCAGACACTACGGGCAGCCGCTACTTAGAGCCGGACGGCATGTTCCCGAACCATATTCCGAACCCCGAGAACCGCGAAGCGATGGCCGCCATCAAGGAAGCCGTCCTCGAAAACCATGCCGATCTCGGCCTGATCTTTGATACCGATGTCGACCGCATGAGCGCCGTCCTGCCCACGGGCGAAGAAATCAACCGCAATGCGCTCATCGCCATGATGGCGGCCATCCTAGCGCCCGACTATCCGAAGTCGACGATCGTCACGGACTCGATCACTTCCGACGAGCTGACCGACTTTTTGGAAAACGAGCTTCACATCCATCACCATCGCTTCAAGCGCGGCTACAAGAACGTCATCAACGAATGTATGCGCCTCAACGAAGAAGGAACGGTATCACCGCTTGCCATCGAGACCTCGGGGCATGGCGCACTTTCCGAGAACTACTATCTCGACGACGGCGCGTACCTCGCCGTGAAACTCCTCATCGCAGCAGCCAAAGCGAAGAGGGAAGGGCGCACGCTTCACTCGCTCATTGAAAAGCTCGCGCACCCGTTGGAAGCGCGCGAATATCGCTTGAAGATCGTAGGAGTCGAAGATACCCGCGGCTATGCGGCGGATGTGCTTGAGGCCGTCACACAACGTGCCAAGGAGAACGGCATCAAGATGGCTGAACCATCCTACGAAGGCGTGCGTCTCGTATTCCCCGACGGCTGGGCGCTCCTGCGCATGTCGCTGCACGACCCGAACATGCCGCTGAACATCGAGAGCCGAAAAAGGGGTGGCGTCCTCGCCATCGCCGAGAAGGTCAGAAAACTGCTCGAAGGCTTTGATTCACTCGATTGCAGTGCGTTTCAAAGATGATCGATACGAACCATATCGGCTTCGCAATATAGGATGACAAGAGAGAAAGGCGGTACATCGATGAAAAAGCTCATCAACAAGGTGGACGATGTCGAGCGCGAGATGATCGAAGGCCTCGCCAAGGCAGCACCGAAAAAGCTCCGGAAGCTCGACGAAGGAAACATCATCGTGCGCACTCCGAAAAAGGAAGGCAAGGTCGCGCTCGTCTCCGGCGGCGGCAGCGGTCATGAGCCGGCGCATGGCGGCTACGTCGGCAGCGGCATGCTCGACTGCGCCGTGGCAGGATCTGTATTCACCTCGCCGACGCCCGATCAGATTTATGAGGGAATCAAAGCCGTCGCCACCGAGGCGGGAGTCCTCGCGATCGTCAAGAATTATACGGGCGATGTTCTGAACTTCGAAATGGCGATTGACATGGCGAAGGATGAAGGTGTCAACGCCGACTACGTCATCGTCAACGACGATGTCGCCGTCAAGGACAGCCTCTATACGACAGGCAGGCGCGGCGTCGCCGGGACGATCTTTGTCCATAAGATCGCAGGGGCGCGTGCCGAAGAGGGCGCCTCCCTCGCCGAGGTCAAAGCGTGCGCCGAAAATGTCATCAAGAACGTCCGCTCGATGGGCATGGCGATCGCCCCATGCACCGTTCCCGCTGCCGGAAAGCACGGCTTTACGCTCGCAGAAGACGAAGTTGAGATCGGCATCGGCATCCATGGTGAGCCGGGCACGAGCCGTGAGAAGATGCTCTCGGCCAACGAAGCGGCGAAAAGACTCCTTGATCCCATCCTTGCCGACCTTGACTACTCCGGCAAGGAGGTCGTCGTCCTCGTCAACGGCATGGGTGCAACCCCCTTGATGGAACTTTACATCATCAACAACTTCGTGCAGGATTACTTGAAGGAAAAGGGCGTCAAGGTATACGACACGATGGTCGGCAACTATATGACAGCCATTGAGATGGCGGGATTCTCCCTGACGCTCCTGCGTCTTGACGAGGACATGAAGCGCCTCTACGACGCCAAAGCCGATACGCTTGCCTGGAAAAAATAAACTGGAAACAACTCTTTGAAACGGAACAAAGAATGAAGGGGCAATGTATGGATACGAAAAAGCTGCTGGAAATCATGAAAGCGATCTCCGAAAAAATCGAAGCGGAAAAGGATGTCCTGACCGAGCTCGACAGCGCCATCGGCGATGGAGATCACGGCATCAATATGGCGCGCGGCGCAAAAACCGTGATGGAAAAACTTCCTTCGCTCATCGGAAAGGACAGCGGCGCCATATTCAAGGGCATCGGCATGGCCATCGTATCGAGCGTCGGCGGAGCTTCAGGCCCTCTCTACGGCACGGCTTTCATGAAGGCGGGCGACGCGCTCAAGGGAAAGATGGATCTTTCCGCCGAAGACTTTCTCACAGCATTTTCCGCCTCCGTCGCGGGCATAAAGATGCGCGGCAAATCGACCATCGGGGAAAAGACCATGCTCGACGCCCTTTGCCCTGCCGAACGTGCCATGCGTGAAGCCATAGAAGCGAAGAAGACACTCAAGGAAGCCTTGGAAGCCGCCGCCGTCGCCGCCGAAAAGGGCGCGGAGCGCACGAAGGATCTCGTCGCCACCAAGGGACGCGCGAGTTACCTCGGCGAGCGCAGTCTCGGCCACAGAGATCCGGGCGCCGTATCTTCCTCCTTCATGCTGCGTGCTATGGCAGACGCCATGTAAGGGGGCGAATATCATGTTCAGCATCGTCGTTGTTTCCCACAGCAAAAAACTTGCGGAAGGCGTCGCCGAAGTCGCCAAAATGATGGCACGCGATGTAACGATCGTCGCCGCCGGCGGCACGGAGGACGGCAGCCTCGGCACAAGCTATGAGAAGATCGCCGCCGCCATCGACAAGTCCTATACGGACGACGGCGTCGCCCTCTTCATGGATATGGGAAGCGCCGTCATGACGGCGGAAATGGTTCTCGAATCCATGTCAGACCGCCGCCTCAAACTCATCGACGCTCCGCTCGTCGAGGGCGTCGTCCTCGCCGCCGTCGAAGCTGCTTCAGGAACCGCGCTCGAAAACTTGGCGGGAAAGATGCAGCAGGCGAGAGATATGCACAAGATCGAGATATAGGGAAGAGTTATCCAGCAAATAGGGCTGTGCCGACGTCGTGGAGATGTCGGCACAGCCCTATTTCAGTCCTCTTCCAATAACCAGCGCAGGACATTCCTCTTCTTTATGCCGTCGTAATCCGCCGTCGCATTCACTTCGTCCAAGGTCAGAAGATATTTGGGGTAATTATCCTTGATCGAGCGCAAGGATTTCAGCTCACGTTCCAAGACCTCCGGCTGCTGGGTCGATTCTGCCACTTGGATGTAGACATGACCTTTTTCATTCTGTGCTACGAAGTCGACTTCGCCGCTCGGCAGAGCACCGACGTAGACGCGATAACCACGCCGCAGAAGCTCCAAATAGACGATATTTTCCAGTACATGCCCCGTATCCTGCCCCTTCCTGCCGATGAGGAAAAAGCGCATGGCAACGTCGACCACATAGTATTTTGAATTGATGCGCAGCACTTCCTTGCCGACAAGGTTAAAGCGATCAGCTTGATAGACGAGAAGTCCGTCCTGCAAGCCCTGCAAGTATCGCTCCACCGTCTTGGCGTCGATCTTTCTTCCCGCACTCGTCATAGAATCCGCTATCTTCTTGGGAGAAAGCAGGCTTCCTACATGAAGGAAGAGATACTTCGTAACGCTTTCGAGCATCTTGGCGTCAGCAATGTGCAGACGCGCCACGATATCTTTCAAAAGAATCGTGCTGTATATGCCTTGCATGTACTCGTTGATATCCTTCTCTCGTCCGTCAAGCTGCATGGCATAGGGAAAGGAACTTTCTCTCGTATACTTTTCGTACAGCTCCCGCAGACTGAACCTTTCTTGCAGCATCTCGCGGCTGCAGAATTCACGAAAGGACAAAGGAAGCATACGAAGTTCCACATAGCGGCCGGAAAGCAAGGTTGCCAGATCGCTCGACATGAAATAAGCGTTCGATCCCGTGATATAGATATCCACTTTTTCCTTGATGAAGAGACTGTCCACGGCCTTTTCAAACTGCGGCACATGTTGTATCTCATCGAGAAAGACGTAATTCCACTTTCCCGGCACGAGCCTTTCGCATACATAGCGGTACAGAGCATGATACTCTTGCAGGTCTTCAAATTCCAGATTCTCGAAGTTGATGACATGAATCTGCTCTTCTGTCACGCCGTCTTGCAGCAAATGATGCTGGTAGAGGGAAAACAACGTGGATTTACCGCAGCGGCGCACGCCCGATACCACCTTGATGATCGGACGCTCACGATTGCGCTGCAGGAAATCCATATAAGATGCACGCTCGATCAGTTTCATGATATTCTCCTTGTGATAATAAAAAACGGAATCTATTCCTTCTTCATCATTATATCATGATTTCAAAGGAATAGATTCCATTTTTTCTATACACTCTTAAATATCAAGATTTCTCACGTGCTTGGCGTGCTCTTCGATGAACTGGCGGCGCGGCTCCACCTTGTCGCCCATGAGGATCGTGAAAAGCTCGTCAGCTTCTTCAGCGTCCTCCATGCGCACTTGGAGCATCGTCCTGCCTTCGGGATCCATCGTCGTTTCCCAAAGCTGCTCGGGATTCATCTCGCCGAGGCCCTTGTAGCGCTGCACGGTCGCGTTGTCCCTGCCGACTTCGTTGAGCTTCTGCGCCAGCTCGTCGTCGCTGTAGGTGTACCAGTGCTTCTTGCCCTTGCGAATCTGGTAGAGCGGCGGCTGCGCGATGTAGACGTGGCCGCGCTCAATGAGCGGCTTCATGTAGCGGTAGAAGAAGGTCAGGAGGAGCGTGCGGATATGCGAACCGTCGACATCGGCATCGGTCATGATGATGATCTTGCCGTAGCGGCGCTTCGCGATGTCAAAGTCGTCGCTGATGCCCGTGCCAAAGGCCGTGATCATCGTGCGGATCTCGGCATTGGCGAAGATTTTGTCAAGACGCGCCTTCTCGACGTTCAGGATCTTGCCGCGCAAGGGCAGGATTGCCTGGAAGCGGCGGTCGCGTCCCTGCTTCGCCGAGCCGCCGGCGCTGTCGCCCTCGACGAGGTAGATTTCCGCCTGCTCGGGATCTTTGATCGAGCAGTCCGCGAGCTTTCCGGGCAGGCTCGACACTTCGAGCGCATTCTTGCGCCTTGTCAGCTCACGCGCCTTTCGCGCGGCTTCCCTCGCGCGAGATGCCATGATCGCCTTCTCGATGACCTTCTTCGTGATGGCGGGATTTTCCTCGAAATACTCGGTCAGTCCCTCGGTCACGATGGAATCGACAATGCCGCGCACCTCGGAATTGCCGAGCTTCGTCTTCGTCTGCCCCTCAAACTGCGGCTCATGTATCTTGAGACTGATGACGCAGGTCAAGCCTTCTCTGACGTCCTCACCCGAGAGATTGCCGTCCTTGTCCTTCAATATCCCCTGCTTTCGCGCGAAGTCGTTCGCCGCCCGCGTCAGAGCGATCTTGAAGCCCGCGAGATGTGTGCCGCCTTCCTCAGTGTTGATATTGTTGACAAAGCTGTAGATATTCTCCATGTAGCTGTCGTTGTACTGCATGGCGATTTCCACAACGGTATCATCCTTGATACCATTGAAGTAGATCGGCGTCGGATGAATGACTTCCTTCTTGCGGTTCAGATGCTCAACGAAGGAGCGAATGCCGCCCTCATAGAAGTACGACTCCTCGCGCCCCTCGCCGCGCTTGTCCATGAGACGGATCGTGATGCCCTGATTCAGAAAAGCCAGCTCGCGCAGACGATGCTTCAAGGTGTCAAAACTGTACTGCGTCACCGTGAAGATCTCAGGGTCGGGGACGAAGTGAACCTTCGTTCCCGTCTTTTCCGTCTCGCCGATGACCGTCAAAGGAGCGGCTGTCACGCCCTGCTCGAAACGTATGCTGTGGATCTTGCCGTCGCGCTTGACTTCGACGTCCATCGACGTGGAGAGCGCATTGACAACGGAGACGCCGACACCGTGCAGGCCGCCCGACACCTTGTATCCTTCGCCGCCGAACTTGCCGCCCGCGTGCAGGACGGTCAGGACGACCTCGACCGCAGGCTTGCCGCTCTCGTGCATGTCAACGGGGATGCCTCGCCCATTGTCGACAACGGTGATGCTGTTGTCCTTTTCAATCGTCACGTCAATATGGTCGCAATAGCCGGCCAGAGCCTCATCGATCGAGTTGTCGACTACCTCGTAGACGAGATGATGCAGGCCGCGCTCCGACGTGCTGCCGATGTACATGCCCGGGCGCTTTCTTACGGCTTCCAGGCCTTCCAAAATCTGAATCTGATTGGCGCCGTAGTCGCCGTCAACCGCCGTGACGTCAGCGCTGTCCATATCCTTGTGGATTTCGACGTTTTCCAAATCAAGGTCATCGTCGCGCACTTCCTCGGCAAACTTCGCCGCTTGCTCTTCGCGCAGCTTCTCCTCGGCCGCATCCTGCTCGGCGCGGTCGAGTGCTTTTTGGAGCGCATCCTTCTCTTTTTCCATCTCTATATTGTCCCTCCATCATTCCTCAAAACATCTATGCCTGCACTGCAAAATCATGCAGGTTCACTCCATAAGCGGGTGATTGTATACGCCTTTTCAAGGACTGCGCGGAAATCACCGAGAAATAAAGCCCTTCATCCGTAACGATGACGGAACGCGGCTCTTTTCTCATCGCGGCACTCTTCGCAATATCCTTCTTCCAGAGAGAATTCCCGGACGCCTCTCGATATATCTCTATATCAAGAATCGCCAATATGCTGGAAACGGCAACCAAGCTGTCATCGCCTAGGTGCAGATACATGGAATCCCTCCCCGCTCTTCGCTCCCCTTTTTGCCGTCTTTTTCATGACCTCCGAACGCTTTGGGAAGGGACGGAACACCGTTCCTTCTGCCATCTCGCGGCGAAGATCGTAAAGCGTGCGGCGCACGATGTCTTCCGTGAGCTGCTCCGGCCGCAGCGAGCGGTAGAGCATGACGAGCGTTTTCGCCTCCAGACTCTCCCAATCGCCGAATTCGATGCGGCGGGCGAGCTCCTGCACGAGACGCGTACGCTCGGAAGCGACCATGGCGGGCGTGCAGCGAAGATGATCTTTGATATCTGCATAGCGCGCCCACGGAAGATCGAGCAAATGGCGGCGGATCGAGCGTCGTCTTTCGCGCCGCTCCCTGCAGGTGCAGGAAGGGCACATCCCTTCGCCGGAAAACAGCTTGCCGCATTGAGGACAAGGCTTCTCACCGAGCACACGCAGCGCTTTCTCACGCTTCTTTCGCCTCAGAGAAATATGACGAAGTTTCCTTCGCAGACGTTCCTCGCCGACGAGAGAAACGCTTTTTTCGCACGCTTCCTGCTCCTCCTCGGTCAATGTCATCTCCCGCAGAGCCTTTCGGTATGCTTCCTGCTCGTCGGCTTCTTCTGCCTGCACACGCCCCGAAGCCTGAAAGAGGGCGACGTCGTCTTTTTTCCATGAAAAGGCGAGTTCCTTCACCATCTCGAAACCTGCGAAGGTATTGAAGCGCGCGAGTATCGTCATCTGCATGAGCGTGATCTCGTTGCGCCAGGCGGGCACAGAGGCATGGAGCAGGAGCTTTTCGCCTTCTATGCCAATCGGCTGGACGTGCGCGGCGATGCCTTCACCGACGATTTCCGGCCAACGCGCGAGGACGAAGCGCTCCTGATAGGTGCGCTCGATCTTCTTGCCCAGCGCATGGATGCTTTTTGGTATCACCTGATTGATTTTTTCCATGCCGGGATTGCGGCGATAGGAGCGTTTCATGGTCTGCCTTTCCCAAAAGTAAGGATTTTTTCTGATACCATATGGAAATATATTCTATACAATATCAAAAAAATATCTTTCCTGCTCGCACATGGAAGATATTTCCCATAAATTTTTCCGGCAGATATGCGGCATCCGTCGCCGTGAGCAAGGTCTGTATATGCTCTCTGCCGATGAAGCCCAGGAGTTTCTCCCTGCGCGTGCCATCCAGCTCGCTCATGACGTCATCGAGCAGAAGCACTGGATATTCTCCCGTCTCTGAGCGAAGAAACTCCAATTCGGAAAGCTTCAGGGCGAGGACGCCCGTGCGCTGCTGCCCCTGTGAACCGAAAGAGCGAAGGTTGACGCCGTTCACTTCAAGCCGGATATCATCCCTCTGCGGGCCGACGCTCGTCGAGCCGCGCAGGACGTCAAGATCCAAGGACTCCTCCAACTTCTTATTATACCATGGAACAAGCTCCTCTGTCACGCAAGGCGGCTCTTCCTCTGCACCGCAAAGCTCATACGAAAGGGAAAGATTCTCTTTCCCTGCAGAAATACGCCTTTGCATGAGGTTTGCCAGCATGTTGAGCTTTTTGACGGCGAGAAAACGCTTCTCGACGATATGCGCGGCACTTTTGGCAAGCTGCTCATCCCAGAGGGAAAGCATTTCCTTTCCCGCACGGCGCTCCCGAATCTTCTTCAACAGGCTGTTCCTTTGCGTGAGAATCCGCGTATACTGCATCAGTTCATGGCCGTAGGCGGGGCTTGCCTGGGAGATTTCCCCGTCGAGGAAGCGTCTTCTCTCAGCGGGCGCCCCCTTGATCAGAAAGAGATCCTCGGGGGAGAAGAGGACGGCATTGAATACGCCGAAAAGCTCCTTCGTTTTGATCGGCTCGCCATTCTTGCGGATGGAACGGCGTCTGCCGCGTTGAAATTGAAATTCCAGCGTATTTTCCACGTCAAGACGCTCAAAAAGAAGCTCAATTTTCGCTGCAGGAGCATCCCAAGCGATGAGATCGGCATCTGCATTCGTTCGATGCGAACGACCGATCGCCGCATAGTAAAGAGCCTCCGCAATATTCGTCTTTCCCTGCGCGTTTTCGCCAAGAAAGACGTTGATATTGGGAGACAGACTGAGGTCAAGCTCTTCATAGTTGCGAAAACATTTCAGACGGAGGCTCTTTGCTTTCATCACACATCAATTCTGCGTGCGCACAGGCGTAACGATATAAACGAAAGTGGGATTGTCCTCCTCGCGCACAGCTGCCGCCTGCAGGCTTTGATTCAAGAGAAAACGAAAGTTTTTGCTATTGATGTTCTTCAAAACGTCAGTGACATATTTCGCATTGAAGGCGATATTGACATCAGGGCCATCGATGGAAGCAGCGACGATTTCATCGGCCTTTCCTATATCAGGGCTGTTCGACGAGATATGAACTTGATTTCCGCCAAATTCCAGGCGAATGATATTGTAGTCGGCGGAGCGCGAGATCAAGGATACGCGGTCGACAGCGGCAAGGAAGTCTTCCGTGTCGAGCGTTACCGTCGTAGCGAAGTTTTTCGGTATGACGCTGTCATAATTTGGGAATTGCCCTTCGATCAGACGGGACATCAATACGACGTTCTCGAACTGGAAGCTCGCTTGGTTCGACGAGCAGCAGACGTCAACCTCGATGGGCATGTCGGAATTCAAGGCGCGCAAAAGCTCATTGAGTATTTTTGCGGGAATGATGATATGAAGATCGCCCGAAAGGTTTGCGATCACTTCTTTTTTTACAGAGAGACGATGCGTGTTCGTCGCCGCCATCTTCAGAGTTTCTCCGTTGATTTCCATCTGGCAGCCGGTAAAGACAGGACGCGCTTCATCTGTCGAGCAGGCGAAGACCGTCTTCTTGATGATATCTCGAAGCACGTTGTCCTGAATTTTGAAACGGATGCCGTCTTCCAGACGCTTTACCGTCGGAAAGTCATTGGCCGGCATGGAAAGAAGCGTGAAGTTGGAAGCAGCCGATTGGATCTTGCTGATGTTTTCGTCGATTTCTTGGGAGATTGTGACGGTTTCTCCAGGCAGGCGTCGAATGACCTCCTGCATGTAGCGTCCCGATAGGACAAGTTTTCCCTCCTGTTCCACTTCGGAAGGGATGATGCTGATGATGCCCATTTCATTGTCTGTGGCATGAAGTTCCACTTGATTGTTTGTGGCTTCCATATATATGCCTGAGAGAATCGGTGTCTGAGGTTTGTTGGCAATGGCTTTGGAAACGAGTTGAATCGCTTGAGCGAGTTCATTCTTATGGCAGGTGAATTTCATGGGGTTCTCCTTTTTGATGAGTCGTTTTTGTGGGATGCACCTTATTGACTTATAGTACAAGAATATAGAAAAGCATAGCCGTAATAGTAGTAGGGGCTGTGGAAATGTGGAAAAGGCTTCTGCTGCTTTTGATACCAATGGAGAAGCCTTGTGGGAAAGATGTTGATAAGGCGTACTGGAATATCCACATTTCCACAGGGGAAAACGAAGATGGAAATTGTGCACATATTGGACACAGGATTTCACGGTGCTTTTCCACAGGGTTATGCACGGACGTGACAGAGAATGGTTCAGAGGCTTTCGATGCGCTGCATTAGCTGCTCGATCGTGCGGTCAAGTTTGCTGTCCTCTTTTCGTTCTTTGCCGATTTTTTCGCAGGCATGTATGACCGTCGTGTGGTCGCGCCCGCCGAAGGAATTGCCAATTTGCGGCAGGGAGTTGCCCGTCAGCTCGCGGCACAGGTACATGGCAATCTGGCGCGGCATGGCGAGGTTTCTCGTCCGCTTCTTGCCGTGCAGGTCATCGAGACGCAGCTTGAAGTAGGAAGCGACGACTTCCTGGATGAGTTCCATGGTCACTTCGCGCGTCTTTTCCTCCGGGAAGATATTGGCGAGAGCCTCGTTGACAAGGGACGTCGTGACGGGTTGCTGTGTCAGTGAGGCGTAGGCGACGACCCTCGTCAATGCTCCTTCCAGCTCGCGGATGTTGTTGTCGATGCGGTTGGCAATGGAGAACATCACGTCGTTCGGCACGTCGAGGTGCTCAAGTGCGGCTTTCTTTCGGAGAATCGCTATGCGCGTTTCGAGATCGGGCGCCTGGATGTCCGTGATGAGACCCCATTCAAAGCGTGAGCGCAGACGATCTTCAAGCGTTTGAATCTCGCGCGGATGACGGTCACTCGACAGGATGATGTGTTTGTTGGCGTCGTGCAGCGTGTTGAACGTATGGAAGAATTCTTCCTGTGTGTGCTCCTTCTTCGAGAGGAATTGGATGTCGTCGACGAGCAGAACGTCGATATTGCGGTATTTTTGGCGGAAGGATTCGGGATTGCCGTCTCGGATGGAGTTGATGAGTTCATTCGTGAACTTTTCGCTCGAAATGTAGAGGACGCGCATCTGGGGAAATTTTTCGAGGATCTTGTGTCCGATGGCGTGCATGAGATGTGTCTTGCCGAGTCCTACGCCGCCGTACATGAAGAAGGGGTTGTATACTCTGCCCGGCGATTCGGCGACGGCGAGCGCAGCCGCATGGGCGAAGCGGTTGGAATTGCCCGTGACGAAGGTGTCGAAGGTGTAGTGCGAGTTCAAGGACGAGGCGTCGCCGGGAGCAATCATGCCCGGCGTTTCATAGGCGCGGCTGCCGTCTTCTTTTTTTGGCTCTGTATTTTGTGACGAAACGGGAATTTTTTTTGTATCCTTGACTTCCTGCGGGGAAGAATTCGTGTCCGTTTCCGTCAGAAGCGTTTCCTGAACAGGAGGAGAATTTGGGGCAGGTTCGATGTTGAGGTTTTTGATTTCGATCTTGAGTTTTTTCTTTGCAATATCGAGTACGGCGTCTTCCAGAAAAGGAATGTAACGTTTTACAATCCATTCCCTGGCGAGCGATGTCGGTGCGCCGAGCACGAGAGTGGTGTCGGAAAGGGAAAGTGGCTTTACGGGGCGCAGCCAGTCGTTGAGAGCAAGTTCCGTCAATGAGCGCTGTTCGAGAACTTTCTGCAGGATTTGCTCCCAAATCGCCTGCAGTTCGAATTGTTCCATGGATCTGTCCTTTCTTGTCAACAAATTTCATGCACATGTGTATAATTTGCGTGCATTTTATCCACATTTTTATTCACATACTGTGGATAAAATGTAAAAAAAGAGGGACGGCGCACGCAGGGGAAATGGCAGGAACGACGTGCAATCAGGCGGAAAAAATATTTCCCTTTATATAATGAAGGAAATGGATAAAAACTCTTGTGGAAATATCTCCTCTGCCTGTGGATAATGTGCATATCTCTGTGTATAAATGGTCAGTCGGCTATGAATATCTTAGCAGACTGCAAAAGAGTTATCAACAGGCAATTCGTTCCTAAAAAGAGGAAAGGCTCGTTTATCCACAAGAAGGACAGGAAAATGCACGGCTTCTCCGCGCAAACCATGGAAAATCCTTGACACTCGATTGTCTCTGGGCTATAATTTAGCGTAGTTAAAAGCGATAGTAGGGGCATTTTGTGCTCTTTTGCATTTTGACTGAATGAATCGCTCGATGTATCGACGATTTATAGAATTCTTTTGGGAGGTGGATCTGAATGAAGATGACGTATCAGCCGAATAACCATTGGCGCAAGAAGACGCATGGTTTCCGCGAGCGTATGAAGACGAAAGGCGGCCGTCTCGTCCTGAAGAGAAGGCGCGCAAAGGGCAGAAAGAAATTGTCTGCGTAAGCACTCGCTAGGTCACTCCGGTGACCTTTTTTCATGAAATGACAAAGCATTTTGATTTTTAATGAAAGGGTTCTTGCATGTTGGGTCTGCCTAGAAGCCGCATCTTGAAAAAGAGGAAGGATTTTCAGGCTGTTTATTCCCGCGGAAAATCGTATTCAAACAGATTTCTCGTGCTTTATGTCTTTCGTTCGCATGGACTCCAAGGAAAAGTCGGTTTTGCCGCAGGCAAGAAGCTCGGCAATGCCGTGAAGCGCAATCGGGTCAAGAGATTGCTCCGCGAGTCTTATCGTCTGCATCAGGTTGAAATCGAGGAGGGTTTTTCCCTCCTGCTCGTGGGCAGGAAGGCGGCTCTCGACATCAAATGCCAGGACTTGGAAAAAGCTTTCCTCGCTTTGGGAAGGAAAGCCGGAATCATGGCAGGAGACAAAGAGGTTTCTAAAAGAGAGAGAAGGCGCGGCAGATGAAAGTCGTGATTCTGCTGCTCATTCGCTTTTATCGCGGTTTTCTTTCTCCTTTGAAGCCGCCTTCGTGCCGCTATATTCCGACATGCTCGGAGTATGCAATGATTGCTGTTGAAAAATATGGGGCGGCAAAGGGCAGTTTCCTTGCCATCAAGAGGATTCTGCGCTGCCATCCTTTTCATAAGGGTGGCTACGACCCTGTACCATAGGAAAATTAGGATGTGGTGATTTGGAGTTTTTATCGTCGCTGTTTCATCCCGTCATTGCGGTGATTCAGTTTATGTTGGAGAATCTGTATGCGTTTACAGGTCTTTTCGGTTTTGAAAATTACGGGATTGCCATTATTTTGCTGACGATCCTCATCAAGGTATGCCTCTATCCTCTGACGGTCAAGCAGGTTCGCTCGATGAAGGGCATGCAGGAACTGCAGCCGAAGATGAAGAAACTGCAGGAAAAGTATAAGGACAACCCGCAGATGATGCAGCAGAAGATCGGCGAGCTGTATAAAGAAGCCGGCGTGAATCCTCTCGCGGGATGCCTGCCGCTCCTCATACAGATGCCGATTCTCATGGGCATGTTTTATGCGCTGCAGGGTTACGCGTATTCGGGGACGCCGTCCTTTCTGTGGCTCGCGTCTCTTTCTGAGCCCGATCCACACTATATATTGCCGGTGCTTTCCGCACTTTCGACGTGGTTCGTGCAGAAACAGACTTCGACGGAAACAAATCAACAGATGAAGATCATGATGATCGTCATGCCGATCTTCATCGGCTGGATCAGCTTGAATTTCGCTTCGGGACTTGTTCTCTATTGGGTGACGATGAATCTCGTGCAGATCGTGCAGCAGTGGTGGATGTACCGAAACGAGGACGGCATGGGAAAGAAAGGAGTTGCCTGATATGGCGGATTTCGTGGAAAGAACCGGAAAGACGGTGGAAGAAGCGATTGAAGCTGCACTCTTCGCCCTGCGTCTCCCGAAAGATCGCTGCACGGTGGAGGTCATCGAAGAACCGTCGAACGGCTTCTTTGGCTTGATTGGAAAGCGTGCGGCGAAAGTGCGCGTGACGGCGAAGGAAGAGCCTTTGCCGCAGCCGCAGGAGTCTTTGCCGCAAAAAGAAGAGCAGGAAGAAGCTCTTGAAGAGCGCCGTGAGGAACGGGAAGAAGAGCGTGCGGAGGAGAAGGAAGAGGCGCCTGTTTTGACGAAGGAGGCGTCCGAAAGTGCGCCCATCGTCTCCCATGATACGACGCCGGGCAGACGGGAAACCATTGTAGATCGCGGCTTTTCCTACTCTCCCCCGAGGGAGAATCGTTCTTATTCAGAGCCACGCCGCGAGCGTTTCTCTTCGGGCAGACGTTCCTACGCATCCGATTCGGCTGCCGGGCGCTTTCGTGAGGAGAAGGTTCGCAATTTCTTGAGTCCTGCAGATGCTGCAGTGCCGATCAAAAAGGCGGAGGATTTCCTGCAGCAGATTTTTCGAGCGATGGCTCTTGAAGTTGCCATCGAGAGAAAGGATCGGCCTCATTCGATCGAGCTGAATCTCTCAGGACACAATCTCGGCATACTCATCGGCAAGCACGGGCAGACGCTCGATGCTTTGCAATATCTCGTCAATCTCGCGGCCAACCAGGGATTGACGGAGGAGCGCGTGCGCATCATCCTCGATATTGAAGATTACCGCGAGCGCCGCGAGGAGACGCTTTACCGTCTGGCGGCGCGCTTGGCGGAGCGCTGCTGCCGCACGAACCAGCGCGTCGTCTTGGAGCCGATGAACCGCCATGAGCGCAAGATCATTCACCTTGCACTGCAGGAGAATCATCGCGTTTTGACTTACAGCGCGGGCGATGAGCCTTTTCGCAAGGTCGTCATTGAGCCGAAGCATCGCGTTTCGCGTATGGACGGTTCTATGCGTGAAGAGGATTATTGATTGGATTGAAATCGGGCTGTTGCAGCGAGCGACAGCCTTTTTCTTTCCTTGCAGGGGGGAACGAATTGCAGCAGGCAGATACGATCAGCGCCATTGCGACAGCGGCCGGGGAAGGCGGCGTCGGCATCGTGCGCCTTTCTGGTGCTTCTGCCATAGAGACGGCCTCGCGCATGTTTTGTGCTGCGGGCGGCAGGAAGCTCGCCGACGCAGGTGCGAGAGATCTTCTCTACGGTACAATCGTGCGAGAGGATGGCCGCCTCGTCGATGAGGCTCTTTGCCTCGTCATGCGTGCGCCCCATTCTTATACGAAGGAAGACGTTGTGGAATTGCAATGCCACGGCGGATCTGTTTCCCTGCGCGAGGTTCTGGCATTGACGTATCGTCACGGAGCGCGGGCTGCGGAACGAGGCGAGTTCACAAAACGAGCCTTCTTGAACGGCAGGCTCGATCTCGCCGAGGCGCAGGCCGTCATGGACGTGGTGCAGGCGAAGACGGAAAAGGGGCTGGAAATGGCGGCGGGGCATCTGGCCGGTCATTTCTCGGAGCGCATACGCTCGATGCGTGAAGATATTTTGGCTCTTCTTGCTCATTTGGAAGCCGTCATTGATTTTCCTGAGGAGGGCGTCGATGAAATTGTCGTAGAAGAGGCGCGGGAAAAGGTGTCGGCTCTCTATGCGTCGCTGCGCCGCATCCTGCAGACGGCACATACGGGACGCATCCTGCGCGACGGCTTGGAAACGGCGATTGTCGGAAGACCGAATGTGGGAAAGTCGAGCCTCTTGAATGCCCTGTTGCGCGAAGATCGCGCTATTGTCACCGACGTCCCGGGAACGACGCGTGATACCATTGAGGAGTATGCCGATATTGGCGGCGTGCCTTTGCGAATCATCGACACGGCAGGTATACGGGCGACGGAGGATGCCGTCGAGCGCATCGGCGTGGATAAGGCGCGTGCTCATGTGAAAAGCGCCGCGCTCGTGCTCGCCCTCTTTGACGGTTCTCGGCCTCTGGAGGCGGAGGATGAGGAGATCCTCGCCTTGCTTGGGGGAAAGGATGCACTCATCGTCGTGACGAAAAGCGATCTGCCGCGTGTTCTTGATACCGAACGGCTGCAAAACTTGGCACATCTTCCTCTGATTGAAATCACGACGAAGGAGGAGGAAGGGCTTTCTCCTTTGACGGCCGCCATTTTGGAAAAGGTTTATGACGGTGAGGAAAGGTCGGGAGAAGGCTCGTTCGTTGCCGACCTGCGCACGAAGAATCTTTTGGAAGCGGCGGCAGATCATCTTAGCGCTGCAATTTCCACGATGGATCAGGGACTGGGGCTGGATTTCATCTCCATCGATCTGCGCTCTTCTTTGGAAAAACTCGGGGAGATCACGGGGGAAACGGTGGGGGATGATGTATTGGATGAAATATTTTCACGCTTCTGCGTCGGCAAGTGAGGTGGCCTTCTTTGTTTATTGCCGGTGAATATGATATCATCGTCCTCGGTGCGGGGCATGCGGGCGTCGAAGCGGCGCTCGCTGCAGCGAATCTCGGCTGCCGCACGCTTCTGGCGACGCTTTCCTTGGACAATATCGCACTCATGCCCTGCAATCCCTCGATCGGCGGCCCCGCAAAGAGCCATCTCGTGCGTGAGATCGATGCGCTTGGCGGCGCCATGGCGATCAATGCCGATGAGGCGGCTCTGCAGTATCGTCTTTTGAATACGGGAAAAGGCCCTGCTGTCCATGCTTTGCGCGCGCAGGAGGATAAGAAAGCCTATCAGTTTCGCATGAAGGAGCGCTGCGAGCAGCAGGAAGGGTTGGAAGTCCGGCAGCTTCTGGCAGAAAAGATCCTCATCGAGGATAAAGAGGCGAGAGGCATAGTGGCAGAGACGGGGGAAGCGTATCTCGCGCGTGCTGTCATTCTCGCGACGGGCACGTATCTCAAAGGGCGCATCGTCATCGGTGAGCATACGACGAGCGGCGGGCCGAATGGGCAGCGAGCCGCAGGGGAATTGTCGCGCTCTCTTAGAGAGAATGGTATCAAGATCATGCGCTTCAAGACGGGGACGCCTGCGCGTCTTGATGCACGTTCCCTTGACTATGCGAAGATGCAGCTGCAGCCTGGGGACGAGGAGGCGCAGAGCTTTTCCTTTATGACGGAGGAAAGGACGCGCGAGCAGCTTCCATGCTATCTGACGTACACGAACGAGAAGACGCATGAGATCATTCGTGCGAACATCGATCGGGCGCCGATGGCGAATGGTATCATTGAAGGGATCGGCCCGCGCTATTGTCCGTCCATCGAGTCGAAGATCCTTCGCTTCCCCGACAAGGATCGCCACCAGCTCTTCTTGGAGCCGGAAGGATGGCATACAGAGGAAGTCTATGTGCAAGGCATGTCGACGAGCCTTCCCATCGATGTGCAGGAGGCTTTCCTGCATACGATTCCGGGCTTGGAGAAGGCGCGCATCATGCGCCCCGGCTACGCGATCGAGTATGACTGCATCGATCCGCTGCAGCTTCTGCCGAGCCTCATGTTCAAGAAGATTCACGGACTCTTCTCGGCGGGACAGTCGAACGGCACGTCGGGCTACGAGGAAGCGGCGGCGCAGGGCTTGATGGCGGGCGTCAACGCTGTGCATTATATCCGCGGCAAAGCTCCTTTCGTCTTGAGTCGCGCGGAGGCCTATATCGGCGTTCTCATCGACGATCTCGTGACGAAGGGGACGGAGGAGCCGTACCGTATGATGACGTCTCGCGCCGAATATCGCCTGCTGCTGCGCCAGGACAATGCCGATTTGCGCCTGACGGAAAAGGGACGCGCCGTCGGTCTTGTCAAAGAGGATCGATGGCAGAAGTTCCTGAAAAAGAAGAATGGTATCATCGAGGCGAGGAAGACGCTTGAGAATACCGTCCTTCATCCGTCGGTTGAAAATCTTGCTCGTCTTGAATCGGCGGGACTTGCGCCCATACGCACGTCAACGTCGCTTGCCGATTTTTTGCGCCGTCCGGAGATGGATTATGCGAAGTTGGCTTCGCTCTTTGGCTTGGAGCGCCTTGCGCCTGAGGTCGAGGAGCAGCTGGAAGTCACCATTCGCTATGAAGGATATATCAAGAAACAGCAGGAACAGGTCGAGCGCTTGGAACATCTGGAGTCTCGTCGCCTGCCCGTCGATCTCGACTACGCTCTCGTGCCGAGCCTAAGGGACGAAGCGCGAGAGAAGCTCGCTGCCGTCCGTCCGCTTTCCGTGGGGCAGGCGAGCCGCATATCGGGCGTGTCGCCTGCGGATATATCGGTCTTATTGATCTGGCTGGAGCAGGAACGCCGCAGGAGGAGAGAAGACGATGTTTGAGCAGGAGTTGGAAAGAGCGTCTGCTCTCTATGGACTGCCGCTCGATGCAAAGCAGATTGAGAAGTTCGGCATCTACTATCGTTTACTCATCGAATGGAACGCGAAGATGAACCTCACGGCGATTACTGAACCGCGGGAAGTCGCCGTCAAGCACATCGTTGATTCCCTGACGGCGCTTCGAGGCATTGAGAAAAGGGATTCCCTGCGTCTGATCGATGTCGGCACGGGCGCGGGATTTCCCGGCATTCCTCTGAAGATCGTCCGTCCCGATTTGCAGCTGACGCTTCTCGATTCCTTGAAGAAGCGCGTGCATTTTCTCGAAACTGTTGTCGAGACGTTGGGCTTGGAAGGCGTCGAGTGTCTGCATGGACGCGCGGAGGAAGCGGCGCGGCAAAGCGCTTTGCGCGAGCGCTTCGACGTCGCCGCCTCTCGTGCTGTGGCGCGTCTGCCCGTTCTTGCCGAGTACCTTTTGCCCTTCGTGCGCATCGGCGGCAAAGCGATCGCCCTCAAGGGGCTTCACTCGGAAGAGGAAGCAAAAGAGGCGGAAAGAGCCGTCAAGATTTTCGGCGCGAAGACGATAGAGTCGATTCCTGTCGCCTTGCCCGGCCTTTCGGACAAGCGTGCAGTTCTCGTCATAAAGAAGGAGAGGCCTACGCCGAAAGCGTATCCACGCAAGGCAGGAAAGCCGGCGAAAGAACCATTGCTTTGAGTTGCCGTTAAAGATACACAGGAAAAAAGACGATATAAGAGGAGAAGGATTCTGAAAGGATGGTGCTCTACGGTGTGGAAGAAGAAGGTGGCAGCTGCTCTAAGCATGACTTTTTTAGCAGGCAGTCTGACGTTTGGATCGACAGCTTCGGCATATATCATCAATGTCGGCATGGAGGATCTTGCCGCACAAGAAAAAGCAGCAGATTCCGGTGAGAAGCAGGAAAAGAAGGCGGAAAATGCCAAGGAGCATGGCAATGCGAAGGATGAAAAGAAGAAAGAGGTAAAGGACTTCCAGAAGAAGAAGGCGGAAACCTCCGTAAAAAAGGAGGATAAAAAAGCAGAGAACAGCGACACTAAGAAAACCATAGAAGAAGCGGCTAAAGCATCGGTGACACCCGTTCCACAGAAGAGGGAGGAAGAGCAGAAGCCGCTTGTCTCGAACAAGAAGAAAGAGGAGACGAAACCGTCCGTACAGAAGAAAGCCGATGAATCAAAAGTTCCTTTGCAGGGAAAAAAGATGGAAGCGCCGGTGCAGGCAAACAAGGACGCTGTCAAGACGAAGAACAAGAAGAGTAAGGAGAAGGATCGCTTCCAGGAAATCTTCCGCGACGAATCGTTCATTTATTATATGGACACGCGAAGCGTGCGCAATGTTCCTATCCCGAACCGTCAGGATCGCATGATCGACGTCTGGGTGAAGCTCAAGCCGAACAGTTTCTCCGATGAGGAGGATGCCAAGGCGGGGAAGTACTATTTGGAGCATTATTACCTCAATCCAAAGAGCAAGCAGATTCAGTTCCTCTGCGAGTTAGAGGTCACAGGCAGGCCGTCGAACGCCATCAAGGAGCGTCCTTACAGCTCGCAGAATTGGGAAAATCTCGTGCCGGGCAGTGTCGAAGATGACATATACCATGCTGTTGTGAAAAAGGCGAAAAGCTCTTCGAGCATCGGCGGTGTAGCGATTCCTTCTGCGTCGGATGTTCTTGATATGCTGAATATTGGACTGTGAGCTTTGTGGTATTAATATAGACTTATCCACAAAATACGCTATGGATTGGTTCATATGTGGATAAAAATGTGGATAAGTTGCGTAAAATTCCATAGATGGCATAAGAAAAGGCTGTTGCATCATGCAGCAGCCTTTTCGCATATTTTGGTTCGTATTGGTATCAATGATGGAAGAGACGAATATGCGTCATTGCCATGAACATGCCGTATTTATCTGCCGTCTCAATGACATTGTCATCGCGAATTGATCCGCCGCTCTGGGCGACGTAGGTAACGCCGCTCTTATGTGCGCGTTCGATGTTGTCACCGAAGGGGAAGAAAGCGTCCGAACCGAGTGCGACGCCCGTTGCCGTCTTGAGCCACTTGGCTTTTTCATCGGACAGGAATACAGGAGGTTTCTCCGTAAAGATGCGTTTCCATTCATCCGTTCCGAGGAGATCCATGCACTCGTCGGACAAGTAGACGTCGATGGCATTGTCGCGGTCGGGGCGGCGCACATCGCTTTTGAAGGGAAGGGAGAGAGCCTGTGGGCTCTGTCTCAGATACCAAATATCGGCCTTGTTTCCTGCGAGGCGCGTGCAATGGACGCGTGACTGTTGGCCGGCGCCGATACCAATTGCCTGCCCATCCTTGGCATAGCAAACGGAGTTGGACTGGGTGTACTTCAAGGTGATGAGGGAGAGCAGAAGGTCACGTTTGGCTTCTTCGGGCAGATCCTTATTTTTCGTGACGACGTCCTTCAGGCAGTCTTCGGTGATGGCGACATCGTTGCGCTTTTGCTCGAAGGTCACGCCGAAGACGGTCTTCGTTTCCTTTTCTGCAGGAACGTAGGAAGGATCCATCTGTATGACGAGGTAGCTTCCCTTGCGCTTCGTCTTGAGAATCTCCAAGGCGGCTTCGGAATAGGCGGGCGCGATGATGCCGTCGGAAACCTCGCGCTGCAGGAAGGAAGCTGTCTGGGCGTCGCATGGGTCGGAGAGAGCGACGAAATCGCCGTACGACGACATGCGGTCAGCGCCGCGCGCACGGATGTAGGCGGTCGCAACGGGAGACAATTCGATCCCTTCGACAAAGTATGCTTGCTTCAGTGCATCGGACAGGGGAACGGCGACGGCGGCGCCTGCAGGGCTCACATGCTTGAAGGATGCCGCTGCAGGAAGGCCGGTCGCTTCCTTGAGTTCCTGCACGAGCTGCCAGCTGTTCATGGCATCGAGCAGATTGATGTAACCGGGCTTTCCGTTTAAGACCTTGAACGGAAGTTCGCCGCTTTCCATATAAACACGAGAGGGTTTCTGGTTCGGATTGCAGCCGTATTTCAATTCGAGTTCTTTCATCAGATTCTCTCCTTTGTATGAGTTGTTGTGCAATCAAAAAAGACCGTGGGCATAGTGAGCCATTGCGGCTGCCCAGACGGTCGGCTTTTCCTGCTGCACTCCCTTGTGGTCATCCACTTCCGTCAGTTATGCAGCTCATTTTCAATGTATCATTCCTTTTCTTTTTTGTCAAGTACGTTTATTTCCTAGCTCTAATGTGGTATGATGTAGAAAAGGTTTCACTTTGATTGAGGAAGCGAGGCTTCTTCGTCATGGGTATGGGAGGGATTTTACGATGTTGAATTGTATCGGCGTTTTGACGAGCGGCGGCGACAGCCCCGGCATGAATGCGACGACTCGCGCCGTCGTGCGCACGGCGCTCTTTGAAGGTGCAGAAGTGTGGGGTATACATAACGGGTATCGCGGCATCTTGGACGGTGAGATGTTCAAGATGGAACGAAAGGATGTTGGTGACATCATCCAGCGCGGCGGCACGTTCCTCGGCACGGCTCGCTGCCATCGTTTCATGACGCCCGAGGGTCGTGCAGAGGCGTATGAGAACCTCAAGACGAGGGGCATCGAAGGACTCGTCATCATCGGCGGCGACGGCAGTCTGCGCGGCGCGTCGCTCTTGAGCGAAGAACACGGCATTCCCATCGTGGGGCTGCCGGGGACGATTGACAATGATGTCTGGGGTACAGACTATACGATCGGCAGCGATACGGCGGCGAATACGATCATTGATGCCATCAACAAGCTGCGCGATACGGCTTCGGCGCATCGACGCGTCGTTGTCCTTGAGGTCATGGGCCGGCATTGTGGTTGGCTCGCGCTGATGAGCGGTATTTCGGGCGGTGCTGAGTACATCCTCGTGCCCGAAGAGGATTTTGATCTTGAAGAAATCAGCAACGAGATCAAGGAAGCTTATAAGAAGGGAAAGCGTTACATCCTCGTCGTCGTCGCCGAGGGTGCAGGAAGCGGCATAGAGGTCGGCAACTTTATCGCCGAGCACACGGATATTGAGACGCGCGTTTCGGTTCTCGGTCATATTCAGCGCGGCGGTACGCCGTCCGTCATCGACCGCGTGAAGGCGAGCCAGCTTGGCGAGAAGGCGGCTCTGGCGATTCTCTCGGGCCTTTCCAACGTCGTTTTTGGTTTCCATCGTGGCAATGTCGTCGCCATCGACTTGCACGACGCCGTGACAAACAAGAAGAAGCTCGATCCCGAATACATGCGCCTTGCCAAGGTTTTGGCATAAATACAAAAGAAGAAGCCTCCTTTGCGGGAGGCTTCTTCTTTTGTATTTGATGTTTCACGTGAAACATCGATTTCGTTGCCTTTGATTGTTCAGGAATATCGTGCTTTTTCCATAGCTGCATGTTTCACGTGAAACATGCTCATCTTATTCGCCGACGAAGTCTTTGGCAATTTGGACCGCGCTTACACCGTCGTTGGCATAGGCGTCAGCGCCAGCGCTCGTGGCATAGTCTTCGGTCACGGCGGCGCCGCCGACGATGACTCTCGCCTCTGAACCGGCTTCACGCAGTTTCTTGATGACCTTGTCAATCTGTGTCATGGTCGTTGTCATCAAGGCGCTCAGCCCTACGATGTCGGCTTCCTTTTCGAGCGCTGTGCGCACAATGGTATCAGCATCGACATCCTTGCCGAGGTCGATGAGCTTAAAGCCGCTGTTTGAAAGGAGCGCGGAGACGATGTTTTTGCCGAGATCATGAACATCGCCCTTGACCGTCGCCATGACGACTGTTCCTCTGTCCGCCTCCTGCTGTGCGGGCAGAAGTTCCTTGATTTTCTGGAAGGAAGCGCGCATTGCTTCGGCGGACAGAAGAACTTGCGGCAGGAAGACACGTCCTGCTCCGAAGTCGATGCCGATGTCATTCATGGCGGCCGTCAGAGCCTTCTCTGTGATCTCATTCGAGGAATGGCCTTCGCGGATCGCTCGCTCAGTCAGCATGGCGATGCTCTCAGAAGCGCCGTCGATGACCGCTTGCTTGATGGCAGCTAGAACATCACCTTCCATAGGCTTGGCCTCGGCTGCCTTCTTCGGCATTTTGAGGTTCACTTCGTTGCGACTGAAGTCGATGCCGCGCGGATCTTTTCCCAAGAGTGCTGCGCTCGCCATCAGGGCTTCCTGCATCTTCTCGTCATAGGGATTCATGATCGGCGCGTCGAGCCCTGCGGCAAGGCACATGGCGAAGAAGGTGCTGTTGATCAGAGGACGGTTCGGCAGGCCGAAAGAGATGTTGGAAAGCCCCATCGTGGCCGGATAGCCGAAATGCTTGCGGTAGAGGCGCAAGGTATTCAATACTTCTAGGCAGGCATTTTGATCGGCCGATATGGTCATGACGAGGGCGTCGAGCAGGAAGTCCCCATCCTTGAGACCATTCTTTTTTGCCTCTTTGATGATACCGTTGATGACATTGATGCGATCTTCCGCTGTTTTCGGCACGCCGTCCTCTGTGATGGGCAGGCAGAGGATGGCAGCGCCGTACTTCTTTGCCAGCGGGAGGAACTCTTCGATACGCTCTTTTTCGGCGCTGACGGAATTGATGAGAGCGCGTCCAGGATATGCTCGGAGTCCGGCTTCCAGTGTTTTGGTATCACTGGTATCAATCGCGAGAGGTGCATCGGTGATTTGGGACACTTCGCGAATGGCATCATGCATTGCCTTGACTTGGTCGATGCCGCCGACACCCATGTTGACATCGAGAAGGCGCGCTCCCGCACGCACCTGATCGATGGCCTCGCGCTTGACGGAGAAGAGTGAACCATTCTTGATTTCTTCGGCGAGCTTCTTGCGTCCCGTCGGATTGATGCGCTCGCCGATCAGCGTGGTCGCGAGATCTTTGTCGATGATGACAGTCTTGCTGCGACTCGTGAGGCGCAGGCGATTGTCCAGGCTCTTGCGCTCGGTGGGAGGCAAGTTCTTGACAGCAGCGGCGAGCGCTTTGATATGCGCGGGCGTCGTGCCGCAGCAGCCGCCAAGATACGTTGCACCAGCGGCGACGAGCTTTGCGCCCCACGAGGCGAACTCCTCAGGCCCCATGGGGAAGATGGTTCTGCCGTTTTCCAATCGTGGCATACCGGCGTTGGGCAGTACGCTGATAGGAACGGAGCAGTTCTCTGCGAGAGTCTTGACGATGGGGACGAGCTCCTGCGGGCCGAGCGAGCAGTTCACGCCGATGATGTCGGCGCCGAGTGCTTCCAAGGTGATGGCGGCCGTCTGCGGGTCAGTGCCCGTGACGGTGCGCCCGTCCTCGCTGTAAGAGAGCTGGCAGATGATGGGAAGGCTTGTCGCATCTTTTGCCGCCAGAAGGCCTGCACGCATTTCCTGTATGTCAATGCATGTTTCAAAGAGCAGATAGTCGGCGCCCGCATCGGCAAGCGCTTTCGCTTGTTCGTAGAAGGCTCGGTAGGCCTCCTCAAATTCGAGATCGCCGAGAGGGACGATGAAGCGCCCCGTAGGCCCCAATGAGCCGACAATTTTAGCACGCCCTTTGGAAGCCTCGCGTGCGATCTTTACGGCTGCTTCATTGATTTCCTTTACGCGGTCTTCCAGACCGTAGTGATCGAGCTTCAAAGCGGAAGCACCGAAGGTGTTCGTCTCGATCATCGTCGCGCCGGCTTCGATATAGGCTTCGTGGATCTTTTGCACGACATCGGACTGTTCGAGATTCATGAGCTCGGGGCAGCCGCCGGGCTTCAAGCCTCCTTCCTGCAGCATCGTTCCCATCGCGCCGTCAAAAATATGGATCATCAATATCCTCCTTGGTTTGGTATCATAGATTTTCATCCTATTTGATGTTTGGTATTAACAAGATATTGTCCCTGCTATATGGTTCAGTTCTTGCTTTCGCCAGCAGGAACTTTTCTCGAAGGGCAGTCGAACTTATCGCAGGCAGCGCAGCCGTTCGGTGTATGCGCTTCCTTCTCTTTTTGCTGCGGTACGAGGCCGATGATGGCAGTGATGGATTTGCGCGGTACGAGCATGGAGGCGTCGCTGAGATGTACACCGATTTTCTCACTTTCGGCGAGACGTACCATTTCGGGCTGCTGATCGAGTGGCCAATCGCCGTAGCCTGGGCTGAAACGCCAGCGCATTGTATAGCCTTCCTTCGCAACCTTCGGCTCGATGGCTTTTTCCATCGCGTCGGCTACCTGTTCGACAGCCGCCGTGGCGGCGGCATCGAGAATGACGGAGTAGGCGTAGCGCCCATCGGCGAAGTATTTCGTCACATGCTCCTCGATGGCATCGCCGACGCTCGCCGACAGTACGATGACCTTCTGTGCTTTGGCGAGATGCTTGCCAATGAGTTTCCCCTTCATGGTGAAGGGCGGATCGGCGAGTACCGTCTGAGTGGCTGCATCATAGTCGTACATTTGCCATATACCGCGCGGCTCAGCGAGAAGACGCGCTTCCAGGCAGGCTTCTTCGATGAGTTTTTCATCGAAATCCTTGGCTTTGTTCAATCCTGCATAGCGACGCGTTTCCTTTGCATCAATATCAAGCAAAACGCTATTGTAAACGGGCATAAGATTCCTTCTTCCTAGCCAATGTTTCACGTGAAACATCGAAGTTATTCATGGGGCAGAACTTCCCCCCATCAGTATATCATGCTATAATAGGAAAAGAAAAGCTTATGGAGGAAAAGAATGTGGCGAAAATCATAGCAGTCGCCAATCAAAAGGGCGGCGTAGGAAAGACGACAACATCGGTAAATTTGAGCGCCGGTCTTGCCATACTCGGCAAACGTGTATTGCTCATTGACTCCGATCCGCAGGGGAATGCGACGAGCGGATTTGGTATCAATAAGTCGGATTTAACGATTACGATATATCAAGTGTTGATTGACAACCTTGCCATAGAGAAGGCAGTTCTTCATACGGGTTACAAGGTCGATCTTCTGCCGGCCAATATCGAACTGGCGGGGGCGGAGATCGAGCTTGTTGCTGCTATCTCACGCGAGAATCGTCTGAAGCGATCGGTCGATGCTGTGCGCGATCAGTATGACTTTATTTTGATCGACTGCCCGCCTTCCTTGGGGCTCTTGACTCTCAATGCTTTGACAGCAGCAGATACCGTTTTGATGCCGATCCAATGCGAGTTTTATGCTCTGGAGGGCTTGGCGCAGTTGATGAATACGATGACATTGGTTCAGACCAATCTGAATCCTGCATTGGAAGTCGAGGGCGTTCTTCTGACAATGTTCGATTCAAGAACCAATCTTTCGGTTCAGGTCGCTGAAGAGGTGCGCACGCATTTCGGCAGCAAGGTGTATCGGACGGTCATACCGCGCACCGTGCGCTTGAGCGAGGCGCCGTCTTATGGGCAGCCCATCATTGCCTATGACAGAAACTGCAAGGGAGCCATCGTCTATATGGATTTGGCAAAGGAGGTCATAGAGCGTGACAGCTAGGAAGCATCAGGCATTGGGCAAGGGGCTTGGTGCACTCTTTCCCACAGAATTGAAAACCCCCGAAGCATCGCAGCAAGAACCCCCGCAAGTATCTGATACCGATGCTGAGGAAAAGAAGCGTACGGAAGCTCCACAGGAAGCGGAAAAAAGAAGTGCAGGAAACGAGAATCCGCAAGGAAGCGGGAGAATACAGCAAGCTGCCATAGAAGATGATGAAGCAAGTGATGTGATACCAAAAGAAATGAATGGTATCGCTGTGCAGCAAATTCCTTTGCATGAGATACAAGCCAATCGGTATCAACCCCGTCATGAGTTTGATGAAAGCGCTTTGGAAGAGTTGAAAGAATCCATTGTGCAGCATGGCGTGCTGCAGCCGATTCTCGTGCGACAGCTTCCAGCAGGAAAGGGATATGAGCTTGTTGCGGGTGAGCGTCGCTTTCGCGCTTCAAGACTGGCCGGTCTTGAAACGGTGCCGGCTCTTGTCCGTCCTTTGAGCGATGCGGCAAGCACGGAGATTGCGCTGATTGAAAATTTGCAGCGTGAGGATCTCAATGCGATTGAAGAGGCCAATGCCTATCGCAATCTTTTGCAGAACTTCGGGCTTACACAGGAAGCTTTGGCGGAGCGCGTGGGAAGAAGCCGTTCCCATATTACGAATATGATGCGGCTCTTGAAGCTCGACGTACATGTGCAGGAATACTTGGCAAACGGCAGTTTGAGCATGGGGCAGGCAAGGCCGCTCGTCGTCCTGACGAATGCTGCATTGCAGCGGGAGGCGGCGGACATCATCATGGCGCGCGAATGTTCGGCGCGTCAGGCTGAAGAGCTAGTGAAGCGTCTGCAGAAAAATGCGGAAGAAAAAGCAGAAGCGAAGGAAGCAGAATCACCTGGGGAGACAGAAAAGATCTTCCTGCGGGAAGCGGAAGACAAGCTCAAGATGTTTTTTGGCACGCAGGTGCGCATTCGTTCGCGAGGCAAGAAGAATCGCATAGAGATCGATTTTTCCTCGGAAGAAGACTTGAATCGCATCCTTGATTCGTTGTTGGAGAAGAAGAACCGGCTGCTGGAGGACAAGAAAGCGGCCTTGCGTCAGTTTTCTGCAGGAGAAAGATTCACGGTCTGATGCATCATGTTTCACGTGAAACATCTTTTTTGTATAAGCTTTTGCCGGTAACAGTGATAAATAATACATGAAAATACCTATAATCAGTCAAATTCGAGAGCGCAGGAAAAGGTTACAAATGATTTGATATCTTCTATGGCTTGTACCTAGGTTTATCTTCTATCGCAAATTATCAGTTTGATGCGGACTTAATGCTTCTATTTTAAGGTGGAATTCCCATTGCCGGAAACAAATCAAAATAATTTGAGAGAGGATCTTTTCCTTAGTTCTGCGCAGAAAATGATTCGGGACAATTACCGGTGTGTCGGAAAGCAGCTTATGAAATTGGGGCATCTCCTTCATGTTTGGAGTATGCCCGGAAGTCAATCCGAAAATATCTTATGTAGGAACAGTAGCGTATATGCTTCATGTAAAACAATTACCCGATATCAGTCAATCATTTTGGCTTTTAGATGCGGGTACGTTTCCGCTCTGGTCCAGAAATACTTTTTGGCGTGGGGATTATCAAC
>ERZ772948.113-NODE-113-length-48560-cov-3.670013_pt1 | contig 48560 bp, 58 predicted proteins | sample MGYA00511945_ERZ772948 | MGnify/ENA primary metagenome ERZ772948 (study PRJEB29015, sample SAMEA2737927) | human oral metagenome | biome: human oral; feature: human-associated habitat; material: dental | place: China | collected 2141 ... | reverse complement strand
GGACTCGGTTGGCGCATGATTTTCCTTGCCAACATGCCGATCTGCCTGATCGCCGCCATTGGCTGCAGGTCGCTGCCACCGAATCCAAACGCTGCACACGAGACATACCAAAAGCATCTCGGAAATCCTCTTCGACTCTTTCGTTATCGTGGCTATATGGTCGGAATTCTTCTCAATGTATGCCTGTACGCCGCCATTGTGCCCTTCTTTGTCATTCTCGGCCTCTATCTGCAAAACATCTGTGAACTCTCGCCGCAGATGGCGGGACTTGTCTTTATGGCGGTCGGCACGGGATTCGTCCTCGCCTCCTCCGCAGGTCCTATGCTCATGCGGAGATACTCGCCGTCGCACGTGTTGATCTGCGGAACGCTCTGCACGGGCACGGGCATCCTCGCCGTGTTGCTCGGCACAATCACGGGACTGTCCACTGCAATTCCCTTTGTCCTCCTCGCGTTGTTTGTCCTCGGGATCGGCAACGGCACAGTGATTCCCATTTCGACAGGTATTGTTCTGCGTTATCTGCCGATGGCGGATGCGGGCGTTGGTGGTGCCGTCCTGACGACGGGTCAGCAGCTTGCAGGTGCGCTCGGAATTGTATTTGCAGGCGAGTTTCTCATGGGAGACGGCACATCCCTTGCCTCGCCCGCCACCTATGTGGACGGCCTCACCCTTCAAGTGTGCGCCGCATCGGCTGCGCTCTGCTGCGCTGTTTGTCTCAGCCGTACTCCTGCCTCCACGCAAAATACGCAGAGATATATGTAACGTTCAACTCGAAAATCAACGTATTTTTGTCAATCTTACGGGCAAATTCAGCACGTTGAGATAACTGAAAAAGCCCGCCATCTCTTGGATAGCGGGCTTTTGTAACTTTCTATTCGGTTCTTGCTGCTTAACGCTTCGAGAACTGAGAGGCCTTGCGAGCTTTTTTGAGACCGTACTTGCGGCGCTCCTTCTCGCGCGGATCGCGCGTGACGAATCCAGCCTTTTTCAGCGCCGGGCGAAGCTCTCCATCGAGTTCCATCAGGGCGCGCGTGATGCCGTGACGAATCGCACCTGCCTGGCCCGAGGCGCCACCCCCCTTGACGTTAGCAATGACATCGTACTTGTCCACCGTATCGGTGAGGTTCAACGGCTGACGAACGATGAGCTCAAGCGTCTTGAGACCGAAATACTCTTCCATATCGCGGCCGTTGATCGTGACCTTGCCGTCACCGGGAACCAAGCGAACGCGAGCGACCGAGGTCTTCCTGCGACCCGTGCCGTAATAGCTGACTAATGCCATGGATTAAAGCTCCTCCTTCCAGAAATCAACGGATGTCGAGCGCGAGCACTTCGGGCTTCTGCGCTGCGTGGGGGTGTTCCGAACCAGCATAGACATTGAGCTTGCGGTACATCTGTGCACCGAGGCGATTTTTCGGCAACATGCCGCGCACCGCTTTCTCAATGACCTTCTCCGGAGCTTTCTCCATGAGCTTTCCTGCCGCTGTGAACGTCGTGCCACCCGGATATCCGGAATGACGGAAATACATCTTATCCGTGAGTTTCTTGCCTGTAAAGACCGCCTTCTCCGCGTTGATCACAATGACGAAATCACCCGTATCAACATGCGGCGTGAAGGTCGGCTTGTTCTTGCCGCGAAGCACCTTGGCGACTTCCGCGGCCAAGCGACCTACCGTCTGGCCGGCAGCGTCGACAACATACCACTTGCGTTCGATATTCGCTGCATTCGCCATAAATGTCGTCTTCATGCGAATCCTCCCTCAACCTATTGTAATGCATTATTTTCATAGATGATGGCCCGCTGGCGCTCCGGGGCTAATGGATGCGCTTGCTACGACTCATACAGAAACATTCTATTCAAAAGGGCACAGCTTGTCAAGCATTTTTTCTTGCCGCTGCTCTGCCTGGAAGATTGGGTAAATTTACGTGCAAGTTTAATTGTCGCATCGTTCTGCCAAACTTTGGTAGCTTATGCAGCCGCAAACGACAAAAGCGTCTTCTCTCCAAACCCTTCAGGAATCACTGAATTTATCAATTTCCTTTAAATGCCATCAAATTCAAAGGCGTTCTCATAATGGCGCACTGCATAAGATTCGTCCATCGCGAGGATTTCTATGACATCAAATCGACAGGCTCTTTCCACAACCCCATGCTTCTGCATATACAAAAAAGCTGTACGAAAAATACGCCGCTGTTTCGTGCGTCCTACGGCCTGAGCCGGCGTGCCGAAGCGCGTCGGATGGCGCGTCTTGACCTCGATGAAGAGCAATGTCCCATCTTCCTCAGCAATGATGTCGATCTCACCCGTCTTCATGCGAAATTGCCGTTCTAATATGCGGCAGCCACGCTTTTCCAGATACAGCGCCGCCGCTTCCTCACCTCGGTCGCCAAGTCTCTTCGCTATCACCGCGGCAACTCCGGCTTCTGATGACGTTTGTCTATGCGATAGACATAAGCAAGAACCTCAGCAACTACACGGTAAAGTTCCGGCGGAATCTCTCGGTCGAGTTCCAAGGCCATCAGCATGTTGACGAGCGATTTGTTCTGGTAGACAGGAATCGCGTTTTTCTGTGCCGCTGCGAGGATGTTTTCCGCGACGAAACCACGTCCTTTCGCCACGACTTTCGGAGCTTGCTGTCTTTCCGGCTCATAGCGCAAAGCCACAGCTCTTTGATTGGCAACGTCTCGCTCTTCCAGCGGCAAATCTTTATTTTCCATATTCGTGTCCATCATTCTTTACTACCCGCTATACTGACTTTGAGATCGGTCAGTTCCAACGCCATCGTACGAAATGATTCCTTGAACTCAGGAATATATGACTTGAACTCTTCCACGGCAGACGCCTCCGAGAAAAGCACGCGCATGTTGAGGCTCTTCGCGTCGTACACCTGGCAAGTCAGCTCTACGGCGCCAATATGGTCTGTAAGCACGCAGAGTCTGAGCCACGTTTCCTTGTGCATGCTCCCATCCTCGGGCGAATACTTCTCCTCGTTATAGACATTGGCATACGCGGGGAAACTCTGTTTTTCGCCTTCCCCCATATACAATGGCAACATGAAATTCAGTGACCGATGCACATTGCCCTTGCCGTCCGTCTGAAAAAGACTGCCGCCTTCCATAGAACGCTTCATCGAAGCGGCAAATTCCGCGACATCCTTACCCGCTCGCTTGAGCTGCTGCTCCTTCATGTCCTTCACCGCCGTCATATCGCAGAGCTGCATAAATGCCCAGAGACGCGGCAGATCGCCGAGATTCTTCTGCACGGCAGCCTGATTGACGGCAGCAGGAACATTATTCTGACTGAGGCGCAGGAGAAGCTGCAGCTGCTTCGCTTCCTTGTCCGGCAAGAGTTTTTGCCCGTTGTTGATAAAGTCGCGCAGCAAGGCAGCATCCTTCTCTGTAAGCGGCATATTCTTCAGCATGAATGACGCTGTCTCCTTCAGACTCTGCATGAGCTGAGGCGTATTCTGCATCACGGGCATCTGACGCGCAGAAGCTTTCGCCTCTCCCTGCGTATTGCTCGGTGAGTTAGTCGATGGACCAGCAGGATTCCGCCCCTGCAGCAGAGACTTTTCCTGCACTGTATTCTGTTTGGTGCCTTCCTGTCTTGTCGACTGCGGATTCACACTCTGTTCATCCTGACGCGATACCGCTGATTCCGTCGACTTTCCCTCTTGCTGCGCACCACGCAGCATTTGCTCACTCGACTGTCCTTTGCCCTCGGCAGCATTTCCCTGTCCGAGGGCTTTTTGCTGCTGTGCTCCGCTTTGCTCCTGAGGCGTCTTCGTCTGCCCCTTGCCCTCGATAGTCTCTGCCTGCCCTGAAACCTTCTGCTGTTGTGTTGTTTCCGAAGCGCCATCCTCAGCGTCTGGCAACAAGTCAGGTTCCATTCCCTCGGCATTCTGCTGCACAATGGCGTCATTCCGTTGGGGCTGTTGCGTCGCCGCTTTTCTCAACGCCGCCTCCTTCCCAAGTATCGCTTCACCTTCCTTCTGCGCAGCGTTCGTCTCCTCATTGGCGGCTTCCGACATCTGCCTTGCCGCCTCTTGCCGCACTTCCTTCGCACCGCCTTCACTCATATCGCGCATCGGTGGATTCGCACTGGTCTCAGCATCCGCGTCGCCTTCGGGCATCGTCTGCCCCGACTCCTGCATGATCGGCGACACACTCTCCTCTCCGAGCCGCGGCATGAAATATTGCACAAGAGACTTCAGAAAGTCAAAAGAACTTGTCTCGCTCGCACCCTGCTGCGGCTGCGGCTGCGTCTGTGCCAAAACCGTCAATGCCTGCTGCAAGGCTGCCGGCAAATCCTCCAGCGCCTTAGCGTCAAGCAGTTGGAAGGACAGCTTATTCAAGAGGGCTGGCTCCAAGGAGTTTCCACCCTCCTGCGCCGTCAGAAGCGATTTCAGATTTCGCAGCAACGTCTGCATGCTCTCACTGAAATCGCTGACCTGCACGCCCTTTTCCGCGAGTGCACCCAGCTGTGTGAGCATGCGCGAAAGCGTGCCCAACTGCTCCAAGGAAAAACGCTGGCTCTCCGTCGTACTGCCCAATCCCTCTTCCAAGGTCGCACTTAACGAAAAAGCGCTTTCCATGACATTACGAATCACCTTCTGCAGGTGATCGGGCAGAACCTCCACCGAATCCTCCTGTCCTTGGGAAATCCTCCCGAGGACGGATGACAAATCCGCAATGGAATTTCGTATAGAGACATTCGTCTCCTTTGCAAAAGGGGAGGACGAAGTGCCGTCCCCTCGCCGCGTTACGGCATCTGTCGATCCTGTCGTCTGAGGCCGCTGTATTCGCTGCAAAGACCCCGCAGCATTGGCGGCATTTGCTTCCATTGCCATGAAACGAATCCTCCGTGTAATCTTCTAAGGAACACCTGCTAAAATGAAATCCATCCGTTTGATGCCGGCCTCATCAACGCGTCCTTGCCTCAAGGGTTCACCGTCATCGAAAGAACCGGCTCGAACGATCTTCGATGAATGGGACAAGGCCCATACTTCCGTAAAGCCGCCAAATGCTCCGCCGTCCCATAGCCCTTGTGCCTTTTGAAACCATACTGCGGATATTCCTCGTCATATTTCAGCATCAGGCGATCCCTCGTAACTTTGGCCGCGATCGATGCCGCCGCAATCGACGCCGACTTTGCATCCCCGTGGACAATGGGAGAAGACGTCATAGAAAGCTTCAACGGCACGGCATCGAGCAAGACATGCTGCGGCTGCGGCCGCAAGGCGGAAACAGCTTCGTACATCCCCTGCTTCGTCGCTTGATAGATATTCTTTTCGTCGATGATTTTCTCTGAAATGCTCACGATTTCCACAGCGACAGCGCTTTCCATAATGGCAGAAAAAAGTTCCTCGCGCACGGCTGGAGATAATTTCTTCGAATCATTCAAATGTGGCAGAAAAAGACCCAGCGGCAAGATGACTGCGGCGACTACAACTGGTCCCGCCAAAGGGCCACGACCGGCTTCATCGACGCCTGCCACAAGCAGACAGCCCTTCTCACGTGCCAAAAATTCGTAATGGTACAGTGCTTCGACGCGGGCGCGCTCCTGCGCATCTCGCTCCCATCGACGCACCAATCGCTGCACACCTGTGCGGGAATCCGACAGGCACTGCCGCTGCAGCTCCTCAGTCCACTTCCCTGCGCGATAAAGGCACTCCAGTTCTCTTATCGTCATTTCTTCCCCATCCATTAACCGCCGTCCACTTCCTCCGATGGTTCCGTCGGGGGCACGTCCAAGCTGATCTTGCCAAACTTCCCCATGCGGAATTCCGTCAGAAGGATATGCTGCACCTTCTCGAAATCGATGCGTCCGCCCTTCAAAAGGCAGCCACGCTTGCGTCCAATCGCCTCCATCAGTTCCTCCGTAGTCTCTGGAAGCGCCTCCTTGAACTTGAAACGCTCCTGCAAGCGTTCCGGATGATCGCGCCGCAAAGCCGCAAGGAGCAAGTGCGCCACATTCTCCAAATCGTAGATCTCATCGTTGACCGCGCCGGTAAACGCCAACTTAAGTCCAACCGCGCGGTCTTCAAACTTCGGCCAAAGAATCCCCGGAGTATCCAAGAGATCAACGTCCGCTCCGATGCGGATCCACTGCTTCGCGCGCGTGACGCCTGGCTTGTCCGCCGTCTTCGCCTTCGCCGCGCCTGCCAAGCGGTTGATCAGGGACGACTTTCCGACGTTCGGTATGCCAAGGATCATCACACGCGCCTTGCGTGCTGCAACACCTTTCGATACCAACCTTTCCGTACGATGTTTCGCAGCCTTCTCAATGAGCGCCAACAGTTCCCGCATGCCCTTCCCCGTCACAGAATCGAGCGCGACAGCCGGAAGCTTCTGTGCACGAAAATATTCCAGCCAACACTTCGTCATCTTCTCGTCCGCCAGATCCCTCTTGTTGAGCGCCACGACGCGCGGCTTGTCGCCGACGATCTCCCGCAGCATGGGATTCGCGCTCGCCGCTGGAATCCGCGCGTCAAGCAGTTCGACAACGACATCTACAAGCTTCAAATTCTCCTCCACCAGTTCCCGTGCTTTCTTCATGTGGCCCGGATACCATTGGATGATGGGCAGGTCGTTTTTCCTGTCATTTTCCGTCATGATGTATATTCCTTTCAAGCCTTGATTTTACTGGATTTTTGTATCATGTGCCTAGGTATAAAACAAAGAAATCGTAATTTATCGCTATCCATACTATATCATATTTTAGTGTAAAAACCCATAAACGGGAGACAAACGGGAGACGAGAACGTAAAACGGGAGACAAAAAAACAGCCCCGAAGCCGAAGCCGCGGGGCTGTATCAATCGTATATTTACACCTGTTCCGTCGGCGTGAGCGTCTTGGTCAGTACCATCTTGACCAACCAGATGGTACCCTGCATGACTGTCGGCAGCACAATAGCATCGCGCCAGTAGCACCAGCCGCGCTCCTCCTTTGCCTGCGCCTGGATCGTCGCGACGAACTTATTGACCGCGTCCTCGATCGGCGGCAGCACCTCGCTCACGATGCTCGCCGACACGCGCTGTTTGATCTCCTCCGTCACATTGTCAATATGCAGCTCACGCACAATGTTGTCCCTGATGTCCGTCCACTTGCTCATAATAGTATCCTCCTTTAATCGCTAAACGACATATCAAATACAAACGCATACCAGAGCGCCATGACTGCCCTCGGGCAGACCGTCGCTCCTCTGCGCTCGTCCCAGGCGACGACGATGCATCGCCCATACCGGTGCGCCCGCAGCAGCTCTCCCTCTGCAGGCGCATCTATTGCCCACCCTTGGCGCGGCTCGGACAGCCATGCGGCAAAATCTTGCACAGCGTCCAGCCGCACGAGGTCGTGCCACTCCGTTTGCTCGGGCGGCTCTCGTGCCTCCTTTTTCGCCCGTCGCCTCACAGCATCTGCTCGTAGTCCGTCACACCTCGCGCGATGGCACGGGCGAAGTCGTCCTGATTGCCACGCAGCAGCGCGGCATCGTCGACGTTGTCAATAAAGGCCAGCTCGACGAGCACGGCGGGCATGTCGGTGTGCTTGAGGACATAGAGTCCGGGGCGATCCTTGAGCCCGCGATCTGTAGTGTCAATACTGTCCACGATCTGGCGCTGGATGCAGTTGCCGAGCTGACCGCTGCGCGTGCTGCCGGGATAAACACAGGTCTCCGTGCCGTTCGCGTTGCCGTTAAAGGCGTTGCAGTGGATCGACACAAAAACATCCGCATCGCTCCCGTTGGCTGCGCTTGTAATCGCATAGAGGCTGTCGTCCTGCATGTTGCCGACGACCTCAACACCTGCCGCGACAAGGTAGTGTTCTACGAGATTGGCGACGCTCTTTGCCACATCGCACTCCCGGAGACCGCAGCCGCATGCACCGGGATCGGGATTGCCATCCGGTGCATGGCCAGGATTCAAAAATACCTTCATTCGGTTCTCTCCTCCTTCTTTTCGTCCGGCTTGTCGCCGTGTCTCTCCGCGACCGCCACTCGCCCCATGTAGCCAACGAGTCCGATCACGATATCGCTTCGGAGTCTGTCCATCTCCCCCGCCACGCCGAAGGCAGGGAGCAGGATGGACAAAATAAGCGCGAGGACAAGCCCCGCGCCGATAATTAAATCCGGCGTAAATCTCACGATAGATGCAGCCTCCTTTCATTGCTTGTGACGCGCTCCTCCAACATATTAATGCGATAGGTATTGCTCTTGGCACGATCTTCCACCTGTTGGATATGCACGCGCAGCTCATGCAGCATCTCCTTCGTCGCATCGATCGATGTATACAGCCTGTCTACGGATTTCGTCAATTTCACGACATTGTTGTCCATGGGCTTCAGGTAGAGTCTCATGACGAACCCCAGCCCTCCCGCAACAATCGCCGTGCCCGCAAGCGTCTCACCCAGCTCTACCACCATGGACATATCGACTCCCCTTTCATGCAGACAGATTCTCGCATCGCGTATCGTTCGCAGGGGTTTCTTATGCGCATAAGACGCTTAGAGCGTCTTATCTTGTACATGACATTAACTCCCCTCTCTTGGTGTGTATGAAAGGCGCACCCCCTCAAAGGACGTGCGCCTTTACTGATTCTCAACGTTTGCCTGCGGCGGATCAGCATCCTTTTTCACCTCAACGACGATATGATCGCCGTAGGTAATCTCATCTGCCTCCTTCGGATCGCTTGTCGCAAAACTGAACATCGCACCCGTCTCCACGTCTGTAAATGTGAAGTTTGTAAGCGTGCTGTCGTTCTGCGGATAGGTGATCTTCCCATTGACGATATACTTCTTCTTCATTTTTGTCATCCTCCTTTATAGGCCTGTGACATCGATGACCATGTATGCTAGGTTATGCGACACACCATAATGCGCAGGAAACTGCCCAGGATCATTCCAGCTTACCGCCCCACCTGAAACCCGACTTGCAGCAAATTCGACTTCACCGCGTGCAGGAAACCTAAAAAGATAAAGCGAGTAGTACATCAAGGTCAAAGGCAATTTCAAAAAATTTGTTCCAATAAAAAATATAACAGCCACCTCTCTGGAAAAGTTATGATGTATACTATGTGGGATGGAGTCAAATCTCAAATTCGGAGAAAAAGAAGGATCGTGCTTCAAAATACGTAGTGAGCCATTTCCAGAGAAAAAAACACAGTTCCCCGAACTATCGAAAAGTTGCAATCCAACATTTCCACTTTGTACTATTTGCATCGTAAAATGATAAATATTGACTGACTTCAAGGCCGCCAAAAAGTCACTAATATCTTCAGGAATAAATAATTGAAAGATGATACTTGATTCTTGAGGAGCACAAGAAATCACGATGTCGGGCATATTGGATTGTATGGCGAATAGATCGGAAGAGTTATCTCTTGGAACTTGTATAATGATCGACTCACGATGATACCCATTCGCAAGGACAAGCACCCCGCGACCAAGATCATTCCAACTTCCGATGAATCCTGCGTCTACAGACGGGTGGTAATTCCCTCGTTTTAGCGTTACAAAGCTATATTTTTTCAAAAGAGAATAATGCACTGTATTCGCATCTATGAGTGTCTGCCCTATATCATTTAGAATTTCAAACACCAAGAATCACCCCCATTCACCATAAACTACATGATATGTATTAGTCGACCGTCCTTTCCATATAATTGTATTTGCAACCAGTATAATTTCGGGCATAAGCATACCTTGTGTAAAATATGCTTGCTCCTTGATAAAAAACCAGGGGTTTTTTCCTTGATGGACAGGTATGTTGAATTGCCCCGCCCCAGTTCCCGCGATTATTATCTCACCCAAGTAGCGACACAGCTGATCTGAGGCATCCAACAGTAGCCCCCCGTTCTCACCGAACACCTGCAATCCTACCCCCATATCACCACACCCCCATTCGTACACGCAATTGGTTGTTTGCGTCGTAAACACGAATCTGGTTACTCTCCATTTCGACGCGTGCGCCCGAGGACTTTGTGCGCAACAAACCAATATCCGCAGACACAGCGGACAGGCTTCCGACGGCGAGCTTGTCCGCTGTTACTGCCCTCGCTGCGAGCTTATCCGCTGTCACAGCACTTGCCTGCAGCATATGGTTAGCAATGATGTTGCCGTCGAATTGCGTATTGCCCGTGATGTGCAACAGACGGCCATCGATGCGCACGCCCCAAGGAGAGACGTTGATTGCAGACACAACATCGTCCTGATTGACCTTGAGCTGCAGTCCGTTATAGATCTGCGTGATGGCGCTGTAGCCTGATGCTTGCGGAGCGCCCGAGAGTTTTGCGACAATCGATGTGACGCTGCCCTGTGTTTGGCTTGCAGACCAATCTAGCCGACGCAGCTTCTCTGCGAGCACCGCATCGAGGTCTTGCTGTGTGATGGTCAGGCCCTTGATGGCAGCCTTGTCAATATTTGCCGCCACAGTAACCATATACCCGAGGGATGATACCCCCTCTCCAAAAGCATCGTAAAACGCCGCCTGCACGTCATAGATACCCGCAATTCCGCTGTACGAGACAAATGTCCCCGTCGTTTCGATGGCCTCATTGATGCCGCTGCCCGAGATATGTACGCGCGTACCGCTCACATGCTCCGGTTTGTTTTTGATGGAGATGTTAAATCCTTGCAGCGAGTTTGTGACTTCGATCGTCGGTGCTGTCGGCGCAGGAAAATCATAATGCACGCTCAGGGGCTTTCCGTACCCCTTCTGCGGATTGTGTCCGTAGACAAGGATTGCGCCGCTGCGCTCTGAGAGTGATACCGCAGAGCGGATGTCCGCTGTCTTTGCCAGCAGTCCCGCCCGCTGCCCTACAGTATCATTCGTGCGCACCTCATAATAATCAATGTAGGTGTTCGTCACTGCGCTCCATGTGGCGAAAAGTTCACCTTTTATCATGGTGATCTCGCCGTCATTGGGCGCGTCTGGGACGGCGACGCTTCCTGCGGCGACCTTCGCTTCGATGGAGGCCTCTGCAAATTCGGCCGATAAGGCTCCAAAGCGGTTGACGGCCTTTATCTTAAACGTATACGATCCGGAGTTTGAAATAAAATACTTATAGCTGTTCCCGCAAATGAGATCTTCAATTTGCTTGTTTGCGCCATCGAAAAGCCGATAACCAGCTATATCTTTCTCGCCAGTAAATCCCCAACGCAGATGTAGAATGCTGCTGTTACCTTCGTCCTGTTTAATCCAAAAAGCGGGCACTTTCAATGGCGCTTTAGCACATCTTGCGCTGACAATCTTTTCCACATATCGCCCCGCCGCTCCGAGTTCATTATAGCAAGTGATGCGAACATCGTAAAAATCTCCAGGTCTTACATTTTCAACGACAACGCTTGTGGTTCCACCATCATAATATCCATACGTAGAATATGTGGACTCCAGCATGTTCCGATACTCCACCTTAATTTGTTTTACCGCCATGTCTCGCGGCAGCTGCCATGTCAACACGAGACCTGTAAACGTCGTACCATCGGGCATGGTTCTCGAAACAGCCCTGCAGATAAGCTTTCGTATGCAAAGCTCCTTGCTCCCCGTCGAATAGTCGATGATCGGCACGTCGCTGTCATCGCTCGCATAGAGTTCTGCATAGTACTCCATGCAGGTGATCTTGCGCGTCTGCTCCGTCATGCCCTTCGTAATCGAGAGGACGCGGAAGGGCTTTGCCTCCTTCGTCGCCTCGCCAAAGGTATAGAGATCATCGGCGGAAATCTCTGCCGCCTGCGCAAGCGTAACGACTGCACCGGATACGCTCTGCACCACATAGGTATGGAGCACGTCGGTCTTGCTGTCGCGTACCATAAGACGATACTGCTTGCCCTCTGCCATCGTGACGGTGCGATCGAGCGTAACGGCAGCACCATCGACGCTGACCACGCGACCGCCGCTCCCCCACTCTGTCACGTCGTGCTGCAGGAGGATCACATCGCCGATCGTGCAGGCGATTGCGTCGACAAAGGCGTCAAATGTGCACGTCCGCAGCTCGTATTTATTGGCGCGGAGGGCGTGCTTGCCGTGCGCGTACGCCTGCTTGAGGTCGGTGCAGCCCATCAGCTCGATCTGCGTCGGCGTGGCAAGCGCCTCGCTCGCATCGTAGTCGTCGCTGAACACGGGAAGCACATCGCGCTCGTAATTCTTCGCAGCGTTCATAAAAGATATCTCTATGACATTCGCGCGCCCCTGTGTGCCCTGAAACTCCTCCTTGAAGCTGTCCTGCTTGATGTTGCCGACGGTAAAGAGCTGCGACGGCTGCGCCGCATAGTCATAAACGCAGGTGAAGCGCGTCCCCTGCATGATGACCTTGCCGCGCCCGACCGACTCGGGGTAGCGCAGCGCCTCCCACACCTGCATTGCGCTGTCATAGATGTAGTTGAACGTGTACCCCTTCGCCGCGCACTGCTTCGCCCATGCCTTGAACATATCGTAGGAGAGGCGCTCTGCGGGCTCGCCGCGCACGATATAGCGGCCGCCGATCTTGCGGCACTGATGCAGGATGTCATAGCACGCCCATGCGGGATTGTCGGCGCGCTTCTCCTCATAGACTTTGCTGTAGGGGTTGAATACATAGACCTTAGCGCGCTCCTGCACCCACGAAACAGAGGGATCGTTGCCGCTGAGCTGCTCGGTGGCGAGCGCACGGATGCCGATAAGCGCTTTGCCCGGATGGATGAAGTCGTCGTAGACGATCTGCGTGAGCTGGCTCCAATAGACGCGGTTGACGTAGCGGACAGTGCTGCCGTCCTTCCGGGTGCAGCGCACGCGCACTTCGTAGCGCCCCGCAGGCAGATTCTCGAAGCGGTAGACGCGGTAGATTGCCTTATTCGTCGCCTCACTGATATATCCCCTGTACTTGTTCGTTTCGATTGCTGCGCCGCCGATGGATTTGATCCAGTCGCCGTCCCTGCGCGTCAGAAATGCCTCCGTACCTGTCGTATCAGAAAGCGGCAGCTGCATCCATTCCGACATGCTGCCGACGATACGGTAGGCGGCCTCAAGCATGACGCTTGTACTGCTCATGCCGCCGCTGTCGTTGCTGTAATAGAGGCCGTTCGGCAATGCCACGGTCAGTTCAATCCCCCTGCAATCGTTTCCCTGCACCTCATGCGTCGCCCACGTCTCCGTAAGCTCGTAGTTGAGCGGCTGATCGGCATAGCTGTCCGCAAAGTTCGGGATGACCGCCTGATCGTTCGTGCCGAGGCGGATGTCGACCTGCACATCCTTGTAATTCTCGACGGGATTCTCGTTGATGCGAATATTGCGGATCTCTGACAACTCGCCCTCGCCCGCGCAGTAGAGCAGGTGGAGGTACTGGCGTGCACCATCGCTGATGATATGGCGCGAAAGCAACACGCCACCAGACTTCATCGCGCCGTAGGTGATTGCCAGAGGATGTCCCTGCCCTGTCAGCGTCGCGACGCCGCCCCAACCGTACGTCTGCGACTGCGAATAATCAATGCTGTTGCTCATGTCGATGCGCGGCGCCGTGAGCTTCGAGACGATTACGCCGCCAATCATACCAACGGCGATGGCCGTAACCATACGCCATGTCGTAGATAAGCCGCTCAAGATCGTGCCCGAGGCTATGCCTGACGTTAAGATGGACAGTCCTATTGAGAGAATCAGTCCGAAGAATTTTCCCTCCACCCGTGGTACGATTACAATGTAAGCTTCGTCCTTTGGTACAGCGCTTCGACAGGCGGGAACGCCGTCGATGGCGTAGAGCCACGCGCCGCGCTCCTTGAAGTACGCTTTGAGCGGCGCCCCTCTCCTATATTTCTTTTTCCGTACATCCCTCTTCTTGACGTCGAAGGGATTGCGGACGATGACGAGATGAATCATTTTCCCTCTCCCGCATAACGATAGAAACCCAAGATGCGTTTCTTGTAGCGCTCCACCTGCTCCACACACACGCCCGCGTATTCTGTCGAGTGCAGGAACTTCCCACCACCGACGTAGATGCCGACGTGGTCGGCGGCACGCCCCGTAAGGTTCAGTACGAGGATATCATCCAGGCCAGGCGCTTCGACACGCTGCCATTCGATGAGCCCGATGGGCGCGAGCGCATCGGCCAGCCAGTAATCTGTATACGGACGCAGCGCAATGCCGAGCGCACCGAACCATGCAACGACGAGCTCCCAGCACGGCATCTCCTCCCATGTCAGACCGAGAAAATCAGATGTTGTTGGACGCATAAAGACCTCCTTGCGGAATTGTTGCTTCTCCGCCAAAGCGTATATTGTTGCCGAGTTCGCGGCATCTCTTGAGTGTTTTGTTGCACTGTTGTGCCGCCCCTCGATAGCCGCATTCAACACCCTTGAACTTGAACGGGCAATAGTCTTTCATCATACGCACGGGCGGAAAGCGCCGTGTAAAGGAAAAATCCGTGCCGAGTGTGAACGTCACCCACTCCACATCACAGGTGACGCCTGTCACAACAAAGTATTCCTCTACCTCTGCAGCGTCGGGGATGTCCGTATGGAATACGCGGATGATGACCTTGCAGCCGCCGAGCCCGTTGTTCTCTTCGACGTAGTGCTGTATCGTCCCCGTCACGTTCGACACCGTGAGTTTGACGTTCGGCAGTTCCTTGCCATCCTCCGTGATGTCCTCCAAAGAAAAGGGGAACGCTACATATCTCTGCCCTCCGAGCGTGACGTCCTCCGTATTGTTGACAAGATAGAGCGTGTTCTCCGGAATCTGCGCTTCCAGCGCCAAGAGCCACACGCCGTCTGTCGAGAGCTTGTTCTTTTCTATGATGCTTGCTTCCGATAATGCCAGCATATTACGCCTCCGTCAGTTTTATGCCTCCCTCCCAATAGCCGTGATTGGTGCAGGAAAAAGAAAAATCTCCGTCAAAGCGCACGACGAACGCACGCCCGGAGAAACTGCCGCCCGCGCCTTGCGGGTAGCGCCAGCGAAACGGCACAGCGGCATTGACCTCGTGGAAGAAAGCGCGCAGCCGCTCGTAGTCCGCTTCTGGCAGAGCCGTCCAGGAAAGCTCGAACGACATCGGCGTGCGCGTGAAGCGCTTCCTCGCGATGATTGTCTGATTCTCCGTCTTCCCCTTGATTGCCGTGTCGGGAATCGTCTCCTTGATGGGATAGATCGGCGCCTTGATGGCAGGGAAGTCCATGCTACCTCACCCCCTTGATCACGTCGCGGATGCCGCCCTTATTCGTCGATACCGCCTCGACGAATACGGAAGTGATGTACTCCTTGCCGTCGAGTTTCGATTCGGCACGGGCGCTCATTTTCTCGCCCGTATTGTTGTTGACGACGATCTTGATGTTCGGTGCACCACCTGCGGGCAAAGCATTCAGTACACGTCCCGGCTGCTGCGGCCGAAAAATCTCAGGGCCGCGCTCGCCGACGATGTACGCCTTCCCCATGGAGACGGGTCCCCCCGTCGCACGGAGCCCGGGGAGATCAAAGTGAAAACCCGAACTTCGCGAGCCTACGAGGCCAACTGACGCACTCGCAGCCCCGCCGCCCCCGCCGCCGAAACCTGGCAGAATCGAGGAGAGCCAACGCGTGACCATCTGATTCATGAGGAACTTCACAATGGCATTGAGCATATTTCTGAGCATATTAGAAAAAGCCCTCGCTATGCCGTCGAACCCGTCTGTCAAGACATCCTGAAATCCTGTCGTGAAGCCGTCCGCCATGGATGTGTAAATAGAATCCGTCAGCTCTTTCATCTGCGCGCCCTTATCGCGCAGATGCTCGTATTGCTCTTCGAGAGTCGCCCGCCATGCTTCAAGCATCGTCTGCGGCGACTTACGTATAGCCTCCAAACGCGCTTGCTCCAGCTTGGCAATCTCGGCCGCCGCCCATCTCTCGACGGCGACACGCGCTTCTGCCGAATCCTTTGTCAGAGCGACTTCCTTGAGCTTGTTTTCCTTTTCGCGCTCGACGCGCAGCACGCCGATGCGGTAGGCGACTTCGGCTTCCTCGCGGGCATTTTTATTGACCTGCGCCCAGGTGAGCGCCGTGTCGTTGGCGATGTCCTCGTTCGCCTCACGCCAAGCCTTCGCGACCTTTTCCTTGATAATCGCCTCGTAGCGTGCAAGCTCTCCTTCCAACTCCTTCGTATCGATGCCGAGGCTCGCGGCTTCGGCGATGTCGGCCTTCATGCCTTCGAGCTTCTTCGTCAGCGCTTCCATGCCGTTCTCGTAGACTGTGCCGACCTCGTTTACGATGTCATGTGTGACGCTCTTGACGTGCTGCTGGATCTTCTCTGTGAGCTTTTCAATGTGCTCGGCGAGTCGCTTCGCTTCGCGCTCGGCTTCACGCGCCTCGCGGTCGCCGGCGGACTTGCCACCGCGCCCCGAGCCTCCGCCACCTCCGCCGCCGTGGAAGCTGACCGGATCGCGCTCCGGCTTCGGTGGAGATGGCGTGGTCGCCGTCGGTACAATGACATCATAATCCGGATTCTTGCTTGCCGGACGACTGCCAAACCCATACGAGTTCAACGCCACTTTGCCTTTTGTCCGTATGCCGTCAAACCAGCTCCCGACCTGCCCTGCAAGCGACACGGTCGCCTGCACCCCCGAGAGCCGCGTTAAAGCTGATACGGCTGAATCCACCCAGCCGATTAACTCGCGCAGCGAGCCGATGGCAGAATTGACCCATTCGATAAAGCCCCTCACATAGTTCGTGGCCGTTTCCATATAACTGCCCACGGTTTCAGCGACGCTCGAAAACACGGATTCAAAAGCATCTACGATGGAGCCTATGACTTCGCCAATCGCGACTGCCATACCAACAAGGATCTCGATGACCGCCGTGCAGAAATCTACCGTGTCTTGCTTGACCGATTCCCAGAGCTCGCCGAAAGCGCCATACATGGCCGCTGTTGTCTCGGAGGTCGCATCGTTCAGAGAAAGTATCTTCTCATAGCCGAAATCGACAAATTCCGCAAGTGCCGCAGCCGCTTCAAGCGCGATGCTCGCGATTTCCACCAACACCGCCACAATCGGTCTAAGCCCAACGTACAGCAGCCGTGCCTTGTCAATCGACAGCTCGAACAGAGCGCCCAGAGCTTCGCCAAGCGGTTCGATGAGCGGCTTGAACTCGGAAAGGATATTCTGCAGTTCATTCCAGAGCACCGTAATCTTCTGTGCCAGATCGCGCGGCAGGATATCCTCGAAAATATTCTTGTTCTGCTGCACGTTCAGAAGAAACGTATCGGTGATTTCCTTGACTTCGAGCAGCCCTTTCTTCGCTTCTTCAAAAACGCCGAGACCGATGCCTCCGAACGCCTGCCCGAGATTGTCCTTGACGTTCGATAAGATGCCCTCGAAAGTCTCTGACTGCTTCTTCATCATATCGGGGAAACGCTCGTTCATGCCGTCGATCAGAGCCTGAATGGCAACGTCGGCATCGATGCCGAGCTCGCCGATGCGCGAAAGCTCGTCCTTAGCCAAACCCAAATTTTTGGCGAGAATGTCCTTGACGGGCACACCGAGCTGTGCGAGCTGCATGACATCTTGCCCCATGAGCTTTCCCGTCGTGCGAATCTGCCCGAAAACAAAAGCGAGATGGTTGAAACCGTCCTGTCCGCGTCCCAGCCCCGATGCAGCGTTGCCGAGCGCCGTCAGCGTCGGCAGAATCTCGTCCGCCTCGTAGCCGAAAGCAATGAGCTGCTGCGCCGCCGTGCGTACGCCGGGCATCTCGAATGGCGTTTCTGCCGCAAACTTCTGCAAGTCCGCGAGCATCTTGTCTGCCGCTTCGGCAGAGTGCAGCATCGACGTGAAGGCGACGCGCGTCTGCTCAAGCTCTGCGTTGTAGTCGATGAAGGCGTGCTTCGCCGCCCCGAGCGCTTCCGTGACGCTGCCGATGCCGACAGCGGCGATAAGCGCCCCCTTGGCGATGCCCGCAAGGCTGGAAGCGGCTTCTCCCGCGCCGTTCAGATTGAGGTCGAGCGTCGGGTTCGGCAGATTGTTCAGCTGGTCGCGTATGTGCTGAATGAGATTGCTCGCATGGTCGCGCGCCTGTATGATAACCGATATGATCGGGTTTGCCACTTCACTTCACCTCTTTCAAAAGCACTGCTTCGAGTGCCTGCATCTTGTGTAGCATCGCCGTATCCATTTCCACGCCCAACGCCTCGGCAACATAGTGCATCGCTGTGTAATCCACGCCGACGATACCGCCAAAGGACACGCGAAGCTGCGTCTGCACGTGCCGCCACAGATACCACGCTTCTTGATTCTCGTCCATCAGTGCGGGCGGCACATGCTCGCAGCCCGCACAAGGCGTCGCCTTTTGCTCTTCCTTGTACATCGCGCGGCACGATGCGCAGTATTCGCGGCTCGGCGACAGCTCCCACCGATAGACGGCTTCTAGTTTTTTACTTCGCTCTCCCGGCCGTACGTCTTGGCGTAGGTGTCCATCGCGATGCGAAGCGCCTCATTGTACGGCATGTCGGCAGGAATCTGCTCCGTGTAGACGTGCTCCAAGATCCAATCGACCATGCCCGCCGTCGCGTCCGCACTGTCTTCCTTCTTCGCAAAGGCAGGATCAAGCCCTGCCTTTCGCAACTCCCGTACCTCCTTGACCGTGAGCGAGCGAATCGCAATGCTGTTCTTGTCGTTTGTCATAGCGTTGTTCCTCCTCTTAGTATTCTTTCTGCTGATTCTTGAGCGTCGCCGTGACGATGCTCTTGCCGCCCTCTGAGAAGGCACGCCACTTCACTTCCACGACGACGCCCGCCGGACCAGAAATCTGTGCATCGAACGGCTCGAACTGCACCGTCGGCATGGCGAAGACGAGCTGCGTATTCTCATCGAGCTTAAAACCGACTTCCATCGCAACTGCCGCACCCGTGTCCGCCTTGTCCATCCAGTCGGTCGAGGTAAAGAGCGCCTTCAAGCTGCCCGAAACCTTCATCAGTCCCTCAGGGATGTCGCCACGCAATCCGCCGCCGCCAACAACGTATTGATCGCCGTCGAGGTTCGCGTTGATTTCGAGCGAACCTTCTTTGACAATGCGGCTCTCCGTGCCATCGATCTTGACATAGGCATGGTTCTGCGCGATGCGCAGGAGCTTCGTCGCCTTTGCCGCTGCATCATAGGACGTGCCATCCTGCTCACGCGACGCGCCCATGACGCTGTACTTGAACGTCATTTCCTTGTCTTGGCCAAAGTCGACCGAGAACGTGTTGATTTTCACGCCATGGTAGCGCACATAACGGTTGAGATCGGGAAACGCCTTTTCCACGACGATGGACGGCTGCGTATCGCCGACCGTAAAGACGTGCGTCTTGTTCGGGTCGGCGCCCGTCGTCTTCGGATTCCCGAAGAGCGCCTTGAGCATGTAGCCCGACGCAACGTAATCGGCAGGCATCTCGATGTCGCCGTCAACGCTCACGCGCCCGAGCGCGGGCTGCGTATCGTTTCGTGTGCCCGTGATCGTATCCGATTCGATGAGCGTCTGCGCTTTCGACAGCTCGTTACTGTTCATCGGCAGGACGACGCCCTTCTTCGTCACGGGCGGCACGCCAAATGCCGCCTCGAAGTCCATGGTCATCGCGGACTTGTAGCCACGCGCCTGTTGTGTTGCCATAAAATCTTCCTCCTATTCCTCGTATACGAGAAGCTCCACTGTGAAGCGACTGCCGACCAAGGGGCGCATACTGTCTCGGTCGCCGCCCATCTCCGTGATACTGAGATGTAGGAGCTGCACGCCATCGGCGACCCATGCCACATCCGCCGCGTATCGTTTGAGCGCGTCCATGAGCGCCATTTCCAGCCGTGCAAGCGCTTCGTAGCCTTCGTGCATCTCCTTGCTGTCTGAGCGCACCCAAGCGTCAACGGTCAGCGTGATGCGGATGTTCTCCACGAGGTCGTCGCTTGCCGGGCGCTCACGGTCGCGCATCAAGTACAGAATACCTTTGCCGTCGGGCTTGGCGCGCACGTTGGCGGGATTGTAGCCGCCAAGAATCACCTCATCGGCGACAGCCGCCTTGATGAAATGGGCTTGCAGGCTTTCGAGCGCCTTGAGCCAAATCATAGCCTCACCCCCTGTAAAGCGCGACGGTTCGGCAGCCGCCGCGCTTTTCCTCGCCCGTGAGCGCCGTCGCTGTCATGGCGGCTTCGAACCGTTTCAGCTCGCCCGCGTAGAAATCATACTTGCCGGCAAAGCTGTCCTTGCCCTCGCCCATGTCGCCGACACCGAACGCCCGCGCGCCCGTAAAGCTCTTCCTCATGCAGACTTCGCGAAAGACGTGCAGCGCGAGGAAGCGTTTGACGTAGTACGTCGGCCGTATGTCACCGGTGCTGACGCCTAGGCGTTCCGCTTGGTAGCGCAGATATTCCTCCGCCTCGCCGATGAGCTCCTGTGTGACGGATTCGCCCAGAAGTTCATCCTTGCCTTTCAAATCCTCAACTGCTAAAAGCATCGGACACCTCCTGCACTGCCCGCTCCGTGTAGCGGTCAAAAATATCGTTGATCTTCTGCTCGTTCGTCCGCAGCGCATCGTAAAGGAACGGATCTTTCTGCCAGCCGGGAAAACGCGCGCGCTTGGAAAAGACGAAATCTGAACCCTTGACCCAGCGAAGCGCCTTGCGCCTCTTCGGGAAGATCATGTGCGGGCGTATGCCCTCGTGAATCGGCACAGCGTAAGGGGCGATGCCCGTATCGAGGTAAACACGCCCTACCAAGCCGCCCATCGTGAATTTCGTCTGCACTGCGTCCTTGAGCCGTCCTTGCTTCTGCTCATAGCGGTGCTCCGTTTGCGCCGTCAGCGCGACCTCGATGCAGCTCGCCTCAACGGCACGCGCCAGATTGCGGCGAAATATCTCAAGCGGGTTCATCATCTGCCGGAGGAGTTTTCTTCTCCGTCTCCTCTTCCAACGGCGCAAGGACGAATCCCTGCGCCAAAAGTTCAGCTGCCCGCTCTTTCGTCGCGGCGTACTGCACTTCGTTCAGCCGTACATATCTTGTTTCCATGATGCGCCTCCTTATGCGCCCGTGTTGACCCAGACGCCCGCGAGCTTGTTGCTCGGAATCCAGATGTCGTGGAACTTGCGGTAATCGAGCTTCCAGGCGTCCGCCTTCTGGTTCACGTTCGGCTCGAAGATGCGCACCTTGTCCGTCTTGGAGATGGCGACAGGCGCACGGCGTGCCATGAGAATCCAGTTGATGGGCTTCGCGCCCGTATCCGCCTTGAAGCCGCCTGCTTCCTGCCCCGTCGTCTTGCCGTCGTTGAAGACGTACGCCGTCTTCATGCGCGCCGACGGTACCGATAAAATCGGGATTTCATTGTATGTCCTGACCTTCGTATCGATCGCGCCCGCCTTGAACTGCGTGACGTCAAGATACTTCGTCACATCCTTTGCGCCGTTCAGGATCGTGCGGATCGGCGTCGCCATGATGAGCACGAGAGGCTCGTCTTCGCCGATGATGTCCTGCAGCTTCGTAATCTCCTCATCGAGTTTTTCAAGGATGTTTGCCTTCGTCGGCGTGAATGCCGCCGATTCATGCGCGGCCCCCTTCGCGAGAGCCGCAATGCGCGAGTAGCGGTAAGCGTCAACTTCGGGCACGACCTGCAGGCGCTGGAACTCGCCCATGACGTTGCCCGCCGAAGCGATGAAGTTCGACTCATCGACGTCCATCGAATCGAGATGGAACGTCCTGCCCCTGTCCTGTGTGAGTGTGTAGTCCTTGTAGGCAAGGGTTACCGCGCCCTGATTGAAACCGTTGTCGCGGTCATACTTTGCAAGTCCCGTCGTCGAGATGACCGGCATGCGCACCGTGTCGCCGCCGCTATACTTGACATTCGCCGCGTTCGTCTCCATCCACCCCGACGTTGCACCGACAAGCATCTGCTTGTCGAGCGCCTGCTGAAAAATTTTTGCCATTTCCAACATGTTGATTGCCATGAATTATATCCTCCTTACATGCCAAGCGCCGCCTCAAACTGCGCCTGCATCGTGTCTCCTGCGCCGCCTGCGGGGCTGCGCCCGTCGCCGCTTCCGGCGTGCTGCGTGTCCTTGATCGCCCATGCCTTGTCCTTGAGCCATTCCGCTGCACCATCGGCGATGGTGCCGTCCGTGCCGTCCGCTTTCGTGTAGCGATACGACCCGTCGTCCGCGACTTTGATGTTCGGCGCGACGAGCTTTGCAAACTCCTGCGGATCAACGGCACTCGCCTTCGTGAACGCGTCGACCGTCTGCGCCATGATGTCCGCCTGCACGCGCTTCTCTTCGGCGCTCTTACGGGCGGCTTCCGCCTCCTCGTACTGCTTCGTGAGCTTCGCCATCTGCGCTTCGAGCTTCTGCATCGCCGTCTGAGCACCCGTCTCCTTCTCCTCCGACGCCGCGAGCTTCGTTTCCAGTTCCTTGTGCCTCGTCTCCAGCTCCCCGTGCTGCGTCTTGAGCGCAGCAAGATCGCCTTCCGCCTTGTTCTTGGCGACACGCGCATCCGCCGCCTCCTTGCGAATCTTCGCAAGCTCATCCTTGACTGCCTGCACGAGTGCAGCGCCGTCCGTTGCAGCCTCCAGTGCCGCAAATACGTCTTTCAGTTCCATCTTCTTTGCCTCCTGTGCATATATTGTGATGAGCGCCCGGCTCTTTTCACCGCATAGAAAATGCCCTGCCGTCAAGCACGGAGGGCATGAAAAAAGCACCCGCGATGTTCGCAAGTGCTCGGTTATTTAGTTTCTCAACTCATCAAACAGTTAAGTCCCGGTGTGAACGAGCCTTCGTCCAAGTGATAGCCAATTAACCCCGCCAGACGTCTTGTGGATATGGCATCTGCTGTAGCAGACATTTTGTCTACGCGGAACTCCTCTGTTTTTTTGTCCCAGACCAGAACACCGTCACAAGAGCGATCGCTTTCCACGCTATAGGCGATACGAATCTCATCCTTGTTCTCTTGAATCGGTTTTGCCCAGCCAAGCATCTGAATCACCCTTTCAACAATGCTGCATAATTGTATATACCTTGTGCTTTTTCATGTGCCTCAACAGTAGAAAATCCCGTTTTCATGAAAACAGATTCGATATATTCATGATTTAGTAAGACAATGTCCCGTTCTTGGATGTTTCGCCCATCAATAAGACGCTGCCAAGATTGCGCCATTTCGTAATCCGGTGTGAATCTCTGCCGCCCAGCGTACAAATCGTGCTCTTCGATAAACACATGGTTCTTTATGACGCGAATATCTTGCTCTCTAAACCCTGTATGAGCAGCAATTCTCTCGCAATCCGTCGTCATGTGTCGGACGGATTCATAGTATACGGCAGCATGTTTTCGCGCTCGCTTACTGTCGGGATTCAGCGCCCCGCTTTGTTCAATTATACCACTTCTCCCACCTCTTTGCGATAGCCTGCTGTCAACTTTTTTACCGCCATAGCCCCGCGCAAGTTCCGTCCAGCTGACTTTCCCCTCCATCACAGCCTTTGCTCCGTACACGCCGAGGAGCAGCCGTCTTTGATGCGGATTAACGCTGCGCAGATATTCCAGGCCACCATCCTCGATGCGCTCATGCGGCGTCTCGTTGTCGAGCATCCCACGAATCACGGGCTTGAGGGAGCACATGCAGTTCGGATGAGCAGGGATCAGCGGCACTTTGCCCTTGGGGAAGATGCCCGCGCCGAGGCCGTAGAGGTTCGCTTTGGCGTAGAGGTCGCATATATCGTAGACGGGATGCCGCCCCGAAAGCCGCCATTGGTAGGCGATGCAGTTCTCGTTGGCATCCCAACGTGCCAGAAAGCCGTCGTGGTACGCACGCGCCATCTCCGTCCGTGCGATACGCTCGGCGAAGTAGCGCGTGCGCTCCTGCGTCGCGACGTAGATCACGTTTTCCAGCGCCTTTTCATTCTGCGCTTCAACAGCTTGAACAAGCTGCGTATAGGCGGCGCGCATTCCTGCCGTCGTGCGCTTGGCGATTTCCTTCTTGACCGGTTTGAGCATCCGCAGGAGCTCAGCGCGCGGGATGTCGGCGCGGCGGCCTGCCGTGACAATCTCCTGCAAGAACTTCGGCAAGTCCTGTTCAGGAATCAAGCCGCCTTTTTTGTAGCCGTCGAAGATCGTGCGTGCCGTGCGGCGGTATGTCGCGCCCTTCTTCAACTGCTGCGTAATCGCCTGTGCGACGAGAGCGCGCACCAGAAGACCGCCGCGCGTCGTGCGTTCGGAGAGCGTGAGCTTATCGGGCGCCCAGCTATGCGTAAAGAGGTGGTCGCCCACCCCCTCGGGCAGCGCATCGCCATAGCCGCGCACCGCCTCGGCGACGATCTGCGCCTGCACCTCATCTGCCATGACCTTCATGACGGGATAGATCGCATAGGCGCGGCGTACAGCCTCGGCGACGGGAACGCCCTCGGCGAGCAGCTCCCTAATCCGACGCTCGAACCGTGCGACGACTTCATGCGTCGCTTTCAGGTTCATGCTCATCCTCCTCATACGTCTGCGCCCGTTCAGTGACCGCCGACGCCGCTTCCAATTCCTTGATGATCGCGTCGTACGTCACAGGCTCGATGTTCGGCAAGTAAGCTTCGAGGACTTTTCTTGCGACTTCGATGCGGTACGTCTTGCTCGCAAAGTCCATGTCGAGGGCGAGCTGCGACTGCTGCAAGCCCTCCGTCACGTCAGCAATCTTGAAGTCGCGCGGGTACTCGCAAGCGTAGCCGATGCTTTCCCCCGTCCACGCCTCATAAAGCGCGACGATGGCTTTCTCCGCCTCCTCACACTGAATCGCGAAGTCGACGAGGCGCTGATTCGTGCGCTCGAAATCCCATTGACGCGCGACGCCCGATTTCGCCGTCTGCACGCCGATGACCGAATCGATGCCGCTCATGCGGTACATCTCGCGAATCAGGCGGTCGATCTGCTCCGTCAGCACCTGCGCGGGCGCGGCGTCGGGCGCGATAAAGGCCGGCGGATGCTGGCTCTCGGGCGGATAGGTGAGCACGTTGTTCGTGCCGATGGTGATCTCCGTCTCGCCGCTGTCGGGCATCGTGAGGATGTTAAACGTCTGATTCTGCAGGATCTGCGTGTGCCAGCTGCAGAGCTGGTAGACGTGGTAGTTCGTCTGCGCAACAGACAAGAACTCCGGCGACGGCAAGACCTCCATCGGGTCATTGCTGCGCCCGAACCACTGCACGACGGGCAGGCGCTTGAGCGCGTGCGCGCCCTGCCGGAGCACCTGCTTGTTTTCGTCGAGCACACGCCAATCGGTCGCCGTCCACAGGTAATAGCGCACCCGCGGTTTGTCCTCGGAATCCTTGACCGTGCTCTTGTAGCCGAACTCGACGAGCCTGCCGCGCTCATCGAAGCGCCAGTGCGTAACCTCCTGCGGCAACACGGCGACAAGATACGGCAGGGCGCGCTTGTCGAGGTTCGCCTGCACCGTCTCGCCCAACTCTGTCTCGTTGTTGACGACGACGTAGACGACTCCGTAGAGCTTCGCCATGACAGCAAGGCGGCGGATATAGTTCTGCAGGTCAGCCCCCGTGCGGTCGGCGTCATCGAGGAACATCTTGAATTTCGCCGTATCGTTGTATTCGCGCTTGATCTCATTGCGAAAAATCGGGTCGACCGAGGCATTGACGATGGGTCCCGTGTAGTTGAGATAATACGCCAAGGATTGACGCTTCACATAGTTCCCCGCGCTCTCGCGCTCATGCTTGACGAGTGCGCCGCCGCCCTCGAACTGCCCGTCGCCGAAATAAGCATCGCGCAGGAGCTGATATATTTTCTCCCGGTTCTGTATGTCCAAGGCTCACCCTCCTCAGTAGATATTGCTGCGGCGCGCCGCGACAACAGGCGCTGTTATTTTCTCGGCGACACCCGTCGTCGCATCCGGCGCGTCATCGTGCTTATTCTTGCCCTCTCTCTGGTAGCGCGTCATGGCGGCGTGATACTCCGGCCAGCGGTCGCGCCAGTTCACAGGGAAGTAGATGTGCTCCATCACCCATGTCGCATTGGACAGAATGCGCGCCGCTTTGTTCTTCGTCTGACTGAACGTGTGAATCGCAGTCTTGTTGCTGTTGTAAGTACTGGCGAGATGCTGCCTGACCGAGCGTGCGAAGCCCCTGCCGCCGGAGTTGGATTCGATGTCACAGACGTTGACGCCGTTTCGGTGCAGCATCGCCGCCGTCTGCGGCTCTGTCTCCTCCATCGGCGCTTTCGTGTAGAGCACGTCAAGCACGTACGCTTCTTTGGCATACACACCGTAGACGATAGCGCAGAGGTAGTCGTCGCCCGTGTCGGCGGTATCGACGTACGCCCGAACGCTCGTGAAGAGCGGCTGCCCCGCACTGTTTTGCGGCACATCCGCATACGTTTTGAGTACGCTGTAGAGCCTGCCCTTGACGTCAATCGGCTCTTGCTGATAGTTCGCGCTCGCGATGTCCGCTCCCATCGCCCGCACTTTGTCGTCGTACGACTTGCGCGAAAGAATTGCATCGCAGAGCATCGTGCCGTCATCCTGCAGCGCCTTCATGGATATGTGCTTGAGGCGACGGTCTTTGAAGTGTTCGAGCACCTTGCCCGCAAGATCGTCCGATGCCCAGCGCGTCATGATGACAATGATCTTGCCGCCCTCTTCAAGACGCGAGAGCATCGTATTCGTAAACCAGTCCCAATGCTTCTCTTTGACCGTCTCGTTGTACGCCTCTTCGGCGTTCTTGATGAGGTCGTCAATGATCATGAGCGAACAGCCAAAACCCGTCGCCGTGCCCGTCGGCGAGGTCGCGAGGTAGCTGTTGTAGCCGCCCGCAAGGCTCCAGAGATTCATCGCGGCATCGCCCGCCTTGATGGCAACGCCCGGGAAGATGTCGCTGTAGACAATGCGCTCAGCGTCCGCCTTGGCCTCCTGGATGCTGTTGCGGACGTTCTTGGAAAAGACGGTAGAAAGCGTCTCGTTGTACGAGCCTGTCATGATCTTCTCATGGACGTTCTGCCCGAAGATCCACTCGACGAAAAGCCCCGCCGTGCGGCTCTTGCCGTGGCGCGGCGGCTCATTGATGACGAGCACCTCGTCCGCGCCCTCGTAGAACGCCTGCAGCGCATCGCAGAGATCCTTGAGATACTTGCGATCCGACTTGTAAAAGTCCGGCGCACGAAGCCGGCAATAAAAAAAGAACTCGCGCCTGGCAAGTTCCAATGCCGCCTGCTGCCGCAGCCTGCTATCCACTGTCGATCAGCCGCCTAAGCTCATCCGTGGAAAGCCCTGCAAAGGGATTCTCCGTAACTGTGGCCTTGAGTTCGAGCTTGTCGTTGAACATGCCGATATGCCTCCCCAGAAGCTCCAACGCCTTGAGCTTGTCGTACATCTTGATCTCGATGCCGTTTGCGCCCTGCTTGATCTGCGAGATTGCCGCACGCTGATCGTCCGTCAGCTCCGCCGTCGCCGTAAGCACCACCGTTTGGATCACAATCTCTTTGCCATCCGCCCCTACGATTGTTCGCGGCTGCACCTGCACAGCATTCGTCGCGTTCGAGAACGCCACACGCGCCAGCTCCCTGACAACGCGCTCCTGTGTGACCTCTGTGCGCTTTTGGAGATCCTTCTGGCGACGCGAGATTTCGGCTTGAACCTTAGCATTTCTTAGCAATTTTGCCGCTGTAACCTCGGCTGATCTTGCGGTGTACCCCGCTCGGATCGCCGCTTGCGTCGCGTTAAAGTCAACCAGGTATTCATCCACAAACCGTGCCTGTCTCGCCGTCAGCTTCACGCCGTCACCTCCTTCCACGCATACAAAAAGGGCGCCACACCTATGCAGCACCCTCAATTCTCAGCTTATACTATACCACAGGTCGCATGTGTCTTTCTATGGTCATTTTGAGAATATCTCTCAATGCTTTACCATGCAAACGGAACACCCATCGAAGATCGTATCCCATCCCCAAAGCAATCCACTCCCACGAATCCCCCTGCAAATATCGGCGCGTCAGCACCTCCCTGCAACGCCAATCCTGCAGCTCTCCAATCCGCGCCTTGGCGTCCTCGCGCAGCATGATCAGCTTGTCCCACTGCTTGGCGATGCGCTCCGCATAGCCCTCCAAGGCCGCAATGGCATCCGACAAGTCTCCGATGCGCGAGTTACTGACCTTGTCCTTATCGTACTCCATCGCCTTGAGATGCAGGATGTCGGCCTTGGCTTGTTCATACTCTTCCTCAAGGCGCTTCAGTTCGCGCTCCGCATCACGCACCCGCCAGAGATACGCCTTTACTTGTCTCGTGTCGTTCAAGGTCAAGCCTCCTCCGTCGCTGTCGCGAACGCCATCATGCAGCGCATGCTCGCATTGACCAGATGCGGCTCCGACGTATCACCTGTAAGATACATCGACAAGTGGCGTATCGCTCGTGCCGCATGCTCCTCCGTCGGTATCTGCCGCCACGTCTCCCCCGGGTGTTTTTCAGCTCCTACCGTCAACCCCTTAGCCATCTCATCCAGCCACGCAAAGTCCAAGTATCTATACTCGTTTTGTTCCGCGTCCTGCGGATACGGGGCTCTAGTTTCGCTCATCCTGTGCCTCCTGTTTCTGCTTCTCGCGGCGCTCTGCCTCTCGGCCTTTGGCAATCAATCGCTTTTGCGCCATGCGCTCCATAAGCCGGCGCATAAACCTCCGGCTCCTCTGTCCTGCGTGTCGCATTGTGTGTCCCCTCCTCAGCTCTTTGCAATCTCCGTATCGCGCACTTGTGTCAGCACGCCGCCAGTCCCATTTGCCGTAAAGCACAACGGTGTCTGCAGCACCACCCTCAGCGGCGCGTAAACACACATATCGGTCTTGCGCTGGCAAAAATAGTCAATCATGCCGGCGAGTTCTTTTGTATTGGCGCGAGCTCTCGGCGACGAGAAATGCGTGTGATTGCACATAAGCGCCTCAGTGGGGTATTTCGCGGATATCGTCGCCGACAGCACATCAATATCCAGAGTCATGGGCCCCCACGTAAGGTATACGGTCGCTGCATCCGGTACCTTGGCGGACATAGCCGCGATGCCCTTAAGGACGGCGTGCAGTTTTACAAGCCCCTCGTACGGCATCCGCGCATAAACCGATTGCTCCTCGTTGACGTGCGGGATAACCCGCCCAAAATCTGGCATCTTTACGTCTGCTTTTTCGCCCGTCACAAAATCACAGGAGCCGCTCTTGCCAAACTCTCCGTCCAACCAGATCAACCTCGTCCTGCTCGTCGCATATACGCGCCCATCGGCATAGTGCAGCGCATGATACGCCGGATCCGCGTCTTTCGGTGATAAAAACTTCTTGGCATTTTTTATAAAAATCAGCATTTGCATTTCCTCCTCAGTGTGCTTTATAGCGCTCTATCCTTGCCTTGACTGCCTCCAGCATGCTCTCTTGCCCAGCAGCCTTGCCCTCCAATGCCCGCATCACATCCTCGTCGACGGTATCCCTGGCGACCAGACGATGCAGCACGACCGGCTCTGTCTGCCCCGGGCGATGCAGGCGCTTGTTTGTCTGCTGGTACGCCTCAAGGCTCCATGTCAGCCCGTACCAAACGACGATGTGACCGCCGTGCTGCAGGTTGAGTCCGTGTCCGGCACTCTGCGGATGCACCAAAAGGAGCGGTATCTGTCCAGCATTCCATGCGCGGATGTCGTCTGCCGTTTTGAGCTCCCGCGCTTTAGGGTATCGCTGCCGCAGTGTCTCTAAGTCGTGCCGATAACTGTAGATCACCATGACGCTTTTTCCCTCGTTACAGCTGATGATCTCATCCAGCGCATCAAGCTTCGCTTCATGGATCCGCACGACGTCGCCCTCCGTGTCATAGACGGCACCGTTGGCCATCTGCAGCAGCTTGTTGGACAGCGCGGCAGCGGACACCGCCGTGATGTCCGCATCCCCGATACTCAGGACAAGCTCTCGCTCCATCTCTCGGTATCGCCTGGCTGCGGCATCGGGCAGCTGCACCCGCACGACGTTCTGGATCAGCGGCGGCAGCGTCAAGTAATCCTCGCTCTTCATGCTGACACAGATATCGCCGATGCGCCGAAATATCTCCTGTTCGGCGCCCGGTCTTGCGTCGTAGCTGTACACGATGTTCCCGCTTTGCTGCCCCGGGCGGAAGTACCGCTCCCGATACTCCGTCAGCGTCCTGCCGAGACGTTCGCCGCGATCCAGGAGATAAAGCTGACTCCACAGATCCATCAAGCCGTTGGGGGCGGGCGTCCCGGTCAGGAGTACGACACGCTGCACCAACGGCCGCACCTTGCGCAGCGCCTTAAAGCGCTGCGACGCCGGATTTTTAAAGCTGCTCGACTCGTCGACCACGACCATGTCAAACGGCCATTTTGCGCGGTAGTACCCGACCAGCCACTTGACGACGTCACGATTGACGACGTAGATATCCGCATCCTCGGCCAGTGCCTCCTCCCGTGTCCGCAAACCTCCGACGGCAATGGAGATGCGCAAGTGCCGCGTGTGCTCCCACATCTCGCACTCGTCGCGCCAGGTGCTCAACGCCACCCGCAGCGGCGCAATCACCAAGACCTTGTGCACCTCAAAGCGATCGAACATCAGCTCGTTGATCGCCGTCAACGTCGACACCGTCTTGCCCATGCCCATATCCAGCAGGAGAGCGACTGCCGGCGTGTCAATGATGCGCCGAATTGCGTAGCGCTGGTACGGGCGCGGCATGAATGCCTTACCCACCGAAGTGCGCCTCGCAGAAAAGCTGGATGTCGGCAGCTGTGCGGATAACGTGCACCCGGAATCCCTGCGCAGCGATCTCCTGGCAGGTGGCGATCTGCGACTTGCGCAGCTTCGCCCCCAAACGCTTGATCTCGGCAAAAGCACAGCGACCGCCCGGTAGCAGCACGATGCGGTCGGGCACCCCTATCCGTCCCGGGGAGACAAACTTCAGGGCGAGCCCCCCGCGCCGTTTGACCGCTCTCACAAAATCGCGTTCGACCTGTTTCTCGGGCCTCTCAAATCCCGAAGATGAGATTTTCATAATTTCCTCCCGTTTGCTCTTGACAAACCGTTTGCAACCTGTTACGCGCGTGCGCACATGCACGTACACTTTTTTGAAATTAAGAGAATTAAGGGTGTAAATACCGATATATGCTTAAATTTGAAACTCTCTATATAAATAAAGTTGCAAAGTTGCATAAGCTGTAACTCCTTTATTCTCAAGGGCTCAGTCCGTAACTTTCTAAAGTTGCAGAAAGTTGCAAAGTTGCATTTTTTCTAGTATTGCTTTAATCTCTGCAACTTTCTCTTGCCCGCGCAACTTTCTAAAGTTGCAGCGAATTCTTTCGAACGAATCCTTTTTGCGCACCATAATGGACAAACCTGATACCCCCTAGGGGTTGTTCCCAGCCGTCCATTTTCCTTAAAATGTCGTTGATTTCTATCGCTTGGGTGCGCATTAATTTCTTGGGATCACCATTCAGCAGCTCTACCCAAACCTCCATAGCGCAGACTCTGTCTCGTGGTACTGTACCCTCTGGTATATCGAGTCCATCGCCGTGGATGTAATCTCGACGCTCTCCAAGATCCAGCTTTGCCCAGTTGTCCGGCAGCAGCCGCTCCACATAGTCGCGGATCAGTCCTGCCAGCGGGCTCTCGTCCGTATGCTCCTCCTGTAGTCTGCGCGCCTCAGCCTCCATGGTGCCCGTCAGATGCAGAGGCTCGCCGCCCCTGTAGGCATCGACGGCCTCCGCCCAGACTTGGCTCACCTCGGCCTCAGTGAGGTCGACAAAATGGTTCAGGCGCTGTCTCTCCCGATCCACGCGCATCGGCCACCAGCGGCGCCCACCCGTCTGATCGCGGATGAAGTCAGCGATATTGGTCGTGGCGATAAAAATACACTGACGCGGATACCGCTCCGTACGGCGCCCGTAGGCGGCGCGAAACGAATCCTCTTGCTTGGAGATAAACTGCTTGACGAGCTCGAAGTCTGCCTTGCGGATGGCCGCCAGCTCTCCCAGCTCGATGAGCCAGAAACCCTGTATATGCTCCATGGCGTCCTTGCCCTGTACGGTCACGAGACTCTCGGAGTGCCAGCCGTGCGCGAGCTTGCGTACAAGAGAGGTCTTGCCGAGCCCCTGCTTGCCGATGAGCGTCAGGACGGTGTCAAACTTGATGCCGGGGTCGAGTGCTCGACCAACGGCGGCAACGAGCGTCTTACGCGATATGGCGCGGTTAAATGCCGTATCCTCGGCGCCAAGGTAATCAATGAATAGCGTGTCGATACGCGGGATGCCGTCCCATACGAGACCCGTCAGGTAGTCCCGTAAGGGGTTGAACGCATGGCGCATCGTGACCTCGGCCAGCGCATCCTCGATGACGCTCTTGCTCCGGATACCGTAGGTCTCCTCCATGTAGTTGCGCAGCGACGAGTCGTCGCTGTCGAGCCAGACCGCGCTCCTCGCCATCTCGCGCCACGGCAGATCGTGCAGCACGGTGATGCGATGGGCAAAATCGTCCATCGCGATGGCACCGGCGAGGCGCGGGTCGTTGTCTAGGATCAGCTTGACGTTTTTGGCCGTGCTCTCGTATTTGCCCCACTTGTTGACGTCCATGCGTGCGAGCCAGTTCTTGGTCTCGTCGTTATCCTGCCCCTCTACCGGGGAGAACTCCTGCTTTGCCTCGGCCAGTCTCTCCTCGCCAATGGCCACCTTGACACGCGCATCGGCAGCAGCGAGCTCCTGCATCGCCCGATAGCTTGGCAGGCGTCCCGGGGGAGTCCCCGGCTGCGACTCCTCGTCAAGCTCCCGGAACTTGTGGATGCGAACGAGGTCAAAGGCGTTGACGAGCTTGCCGCTGCACGGGTCGGTTGCGTGGTGGCTGTAGATGTACTTGCCGTCCTCGTAGACCACCGCTCCTGCAGCGCTCGTGCCGGCCGTATAGGTGTAGCGGTCGTCTGTGGCGCAGGCGTCGTACGTCCCCGGTAGGAATGCCTCCATCGCCTCGGTGACAGTGTAGGCGCGGCAGAACGCGCCGACGATACCCTTTTTGCTCGTCGGGTCCTCCTGCTTGGCGGCGGTCTTGCGTATCTGTGTATGCGCACGTGAGCTCTCCGGCCACTGCGCCTGATCACGCCAATCCTCGTAGTGGTCGAGCACCTCGTCAGCGTCTAAAAAGGCGTCGTCGTTGCACTCAAATACGTACTCTCCGTCGCGCGGCGTCGATCCCCAGAACATCATCCGCTGCGGCTGATACGTTGTGTCGTCAAACTGCTCGATGTCGATATCCGCCGCTATGCGGCGCCCGATGGCCTGGTACTCATCGGGCGTCACGGGGCGGCTCATCGGCAGCACGAGGCGCAGGCGCGGCTTGTCCGGTGTGTGCTTATGCGTGCTGTAGAGGACGGCGGCGGGGCTGCCGAGAGTAAACATCGCGAGATCCCAGAAATCCGGCTGCGCGAGGTCGGCATCGAGCGTCAGCACCTGTCGGCTTGCGACAGAGTCCGCTGTGCGGCGGCCACCCTTGAGCAGTCCGCCGACGAAGCCGCCGACATCCTTGATGCGGCTCTGCTCCGTCTTGGATAGCTTTTTGTACTCGGCTACGGTCTCGCTCGTGCGCTGCGTCTCAGAGAGACGCGCGACGAGCTCGGACCACAGCATTTCTTTATTTTTCCATTTTTTGTCCATCCGCGAGCGCCCTACGGCGATCGTGAGGCGGACGTCGTGCCTGATCTTACGGATGGCTCTTGTTTGTGTACTCATGAGGACTCACCCATGCTGACCCCTCCTATGCTGTAGCTGCAGTCGCGGCCGATGCGCTTGTCAGCGGCTTGATATCCGGGCAGGTGTCGTACCGCAGCCCTACCTTTTGCGCCCAGGCGACGATCTCATCGTTGATGGCCGTCTTTTGGGCGACCGACCTGTTGTAGTCGAGCTTTGCCTGCTGGATCGTGCCGTCCTTGACCTCGATGCAGGCAGTCAGCTTGCCTCGGTCATCGGTCATGAGGATGATGTGCGTCTTGCCGTCGCGTACCCGGTCGGCGTAAGAGCCGACGCAGTTATGCAGTACATCACCTGCATTGTAAAGCTCCTGCGATCTCTCTGGCAGGATGAAGCGGATGCGCTCCATCTGCATGGCGAGACGGCGGCGAATCGGTGCGATATCGTTGTCAAAGGCGTAGTCCGGATGCGTCTCGCGCCTGCGTATCTGCACCAGCGTATCGTGCAAGTCGCGGATTCGCGGCGGGCGCCGGATAAGCTCTCTGCGTGCTGCATCGCCGAGCACGTTGAGCATGTTTACGGTATCCTGTATGGCGTACCAGTCTTGCGTGTGTCGCAGGAATCGCAGGATGTCGACATCGGCGTACACGTCTTTGAGGAGCATCAGATTATCTTCAAGCGGATACCCGGTGCGATTGCCGTGCGTGTAATTACTGAAAAGCGGCAGCGCCTGCATGGCAATGTCCGAACGCGTGAAAAGCTGATGGAGGAACACGAGCCGGCGCAGGCAGAATACGTCTTTGGTAAGCGCCCGGCGTACGGAGCGCGTATCTGGGAGCCCGCTTGCGACGATAACACCTGTGACCGTGTCCTTGGCGCGGCGAACCGCGTTGAGGTCGAAACCCTCTATGATCGCGCGGAAGCCGTCGAGCTCTCCTGTACGACTTGAGCCGAGATACCTCCAAAAGGGAGGCAGGTTGGGCGTGTCCTTGAAGACCATCCGATACGCGATGTTGCCGAGCGGCAGCAGGAGCCAGCCGGCGTAAGTGCCGGACGGGCAGAAGAGCGACGACACTTTGTGACGAACGCGCTGCTCAAGCCTCTCATGCACGGCATCGCGCAGCCTCCGCAGCAGCGCTATGACGCTGGGCTTGTGGTCGGCGATGCAGGGATGCGTGTAGAGGTAACGCAGCATAGAGATTTTTGCCAGTGCGACCAGCTCACCCGGATCGCCAAGCTCTCGCTCCTCGGCCTTTTGGGAGCCGGCATAGCGCGTCCATGTCGTCTTGCGCGCCTTGACGTCAAAGCGGAACTCCTCCCGGTATGAGCGCCTGTACCAGTACCGGCTCGCATCCCATGGGAGCGGCGAGATACCCCTCCCATACACACCGAGCTGCACAGAGTCTTTGTACACTCTAAGCTGCAGGTGCATATCGACGGGCGCGGTATCCTCCTGTGCGATCCAGGCATTATCAGCGGCCGCCTTAGACCAGCCGTAGTTGATGTACGTCCGGCACTGCGGGCAGAATGCATGCACCGGATCGCAGATGCTCGTCCGCGCCGGGAGTCGAAACTCCTGTCCGCAGTGCGCGCAGCGGATACTATAGGTATGGCGGCTCTCAGATATCGCGGTATACGAGCGGAACATTTGAGAAATATCTACTTGTGCAGCCAGCATAAGCACACCTCCTCAGTCGAGGAAGCTGAGGTCATCATCCTCGGGCTCCGTGCTCTCTGCGGCTGCTTCCGTGATATCCGGCTCCGGCTCCGGCACGGGTGCGGGCTCAGCTGCTTTCTTCGCGCGCGTCTTGCGCCTTGCCGGCTTTTCCTTAGCCGCTTCCTTCACGGGCTCCGACTTCGCCGGCTTTTTCAGCGCGGCCTCAAGCGCAATCGCCGTAGTGCACGCGCGCTGCATATCGCCGACATACTTGCGCAGGTGCTCGACATCCTCAGCGGTTGCCGTGCCCGTTTGCCCTTCGGCATCCGCACGTGTGAGGAGCCCGTCGAGATCCCTAAGTACGGTAAGCTGCCGCTCCATTTGTTGCTTAATCATTTGTAAGTCCTCCTAGTCTTTTCTGTAGTAGTCTGTGACATAGCCGTCAGCGGTCAGGATAAGCCCCGGTGCCCACTTGATCGGCCGCCCCATGATCTCGCATACATGCTGCAGATTGCAGGTATCGTCCGGGCGCTCGATCACGACCTCATCGTGGATGTGCATGACAATGTTGTAGTTTTCTGCTTCGAGGCGCTTTATGGCAACGGCGAGGCAGTCCCGCGCGATGGCCTGTACAATGTTTTCCACGAGTCGGCCGCCGTAGGTGCGCTGCCGGATAAAGTGGCCCTCTTTTTCGCGCGTATCCATATACGTCAGCCCCTCTTTATCTCGCTCCGGATCAAGTTCAAGGCGCGGTCGCGTGTAGGCGAGCCTGCGCCCCGAGGGGAGCGTGATAAACAGCATACCGCTCTTGTAGGCAAAGGATACACCGTGGTGCAGAGCTACCGTCGCACGCTCTCGTACCGCTTCGATCGCGGCGTTGCCCACGTCGTACCAAAGCTGTTTGATGTGCGGACTCGCTTTACGCCAGCTTGTGACAATCTCCTGCATCTCTGTATCGGACAGGCCCATATCAGCGGCGCCCATCCGTACTAAGGCAGGTACGCCGCCTTGATAGCCAAGCGCGAGCTCTGCGATCTTGCCCTTCTGGCGCAGGTGCCTGTTGACGCCATGCTTTTCAACCGGCACGCCAAACATCTTGGACGCTGAGGCACAGTAGATATCTCCGCCTGCGGCAAAGACCTGCATGCGCCATTTTTCGTCCGCAAGCCAGGCGATCACGCGCGCCTCAATCGCTGAGAAATCGGCGACCATGAAGCGGAACCTGTCGCGCGGGATGAGTGCTGTGCGGATGAGCTGTGACAACACATCCAGCGGGTGCTCATAAAGCATCTCAAGTGCATCCGTATCGCCGCTGTGCAGGAGCTCTCGCGCATCGTCCAGGTCGGGCATGGAGTTGCGCGGCAGGTTTTGTACCTGCACAAGTCTCCCCGCCCAGCGTCCCGTGCGGTTGGCTCCGTAAAACTGCAGCAGTCCGTGTATGCGTCCGTCGCTGCAGCAAGCGCTACCCATTGCCTCGTATTTTTTTACGGAGGTCTTGGACATGAGCTGCTTGAGCTGCAGCATCTCTTTGACCGCAGGCTTTTGTACTCTTTCGAGTACTTGTGGCAGGACATCTTTGGCAAGGGACTCCGGAAAGAAGTCCTCCTGCTCATGCACCCAGCGCTTGAGCTGCTCGTTGCTGCCGGGATTGGGGAGCCCCGTGAGTCTGCGCGCTTTTTCCAGCAATCGCCCCTTGAAGGCTGTGTCGAATTTGATTGCCTCGGCCACGAGCCGCCTGTCGATGCGTATGCCGCGATCGTTGATGCGCTGATCGATGACCCACAGGCGCTGCTCCTCTACTCGTACGGGGTATTTGGCGAGACGCCTGCGTATCTCCCGTTCGGCCACGACATCGCGTACGCAGTACTCTTTGAACGTCTCCCATTTTTCGGGCGCGTGCTCCGGCAGATTGCGGGTGCGGCCGCCGTTGGCTATTGTCGGCCGGCACGGCTTACAGAAATACGTAATGAGGGATTTGCCGATGCTCATTTTTGCCTTATCCTTATCAAAGCGCAGCACCTTTGATACCTTGTCGAGGCTGCCAGGGAGCCCAAGCGTCAGCGCATGCACCATCGTGCAGGACCAGCTCTCGGGGTTGAGGTAATAAAACGAATCGAGCAAGTCGTGCCGATACAGGTAGTGGCTCAGCACGGTACGCTCGAACTGCGCATTGTAGGCGCATTTCGTGATCGTGTCGTCCATGAGCGCTGCGTGTACATCTTCGGGCAGCTTTTCACCCGCTGTGAGGTCTACGATCTGCACGTCCTCGTCATCCCAAGCGTAGGCAAAGAGCATGACCTCGCAATTCTCTGCGTAGCGATATCCGCCGACCTTTTTAATGTCGAGGTCGCAATACGTCTCGATGTCGATGGATAGTGTCATCGATGTACCTCCAAGAGCCCGCACGTTTCACCCGTGCGGGCTCTGTTGAAATCAGTTCAGGAAATCGTCGTCGTCCTCATTATCCAGAGCCTCGAAATCGTCTTCTGCTGAGCGCTCCCCGGTCAGCCGTTCGCCGTCGCGCACCTTCTGGATGTTTCCAAGGCCGCAGGCGATGCCGAGATTGCCCCTTGTGTTGAAAGCGTAAAAGTCGACGCTGACATTGGCGTAGCAGCCGGAGTACACTTCCGAGCGGTCAAGGATTGGTTCGACGGCGCGGTCGACGATCTTCGGCGGATGGTCGGCCGTGGCATTAGCGTTGATAAAATAGCAGCCCTCGTACGCCTCATCATCGGGGCGATCCTCATCGCCGTCACGCAGCGGCAGCTTGATGTTCTTCGGGATGACGCCCTTCTGGTTGGCGAGCTTGGACTTGCCCTCGATCTTCGCCTCTTCGATGGCCTTCTCGATCGCCTTGATCGTCTTGGTGTCGCTCTTGCTGATGATGAGCGCCGCGCTGTAGCGCTTCTTGCCCTCGGGGTCGTCCTTCACCGGCTTCGGCTCCCAGACGTTCGCATAGGAGAGACGGGCGTTCTTGATGACTATTCTACTCATTCGTATCTTCCTCCATAACTTCAAATTCATTTTTCGCGGAGTCATACTCCGGTCGTTCGTCTTCTTCGGGCACGAGCGCCGGCTTGCCCGGTGGCTTCTCAACGACGCTTCCGAGGAGCGTCGTGAATTTCTTTTTGGTGAGCGCTTTTTCGAGCTCGGTGATCCCCTGCATCTTTATGGGCTTGTAAATTACGTCGTCGCTGTACCCGGCTTTGCGCAGCAGCTCAACAGCCTTTGCCTCATCGGTAATCCTGCGGTTGCTGCGCCCCTCGACGACTTTGTAGCCCGGCCATTTGTGTCCCTTGAGCGCCTCATTGAGCGCGAACACCTTGATTTTCTCGGCGTATCGCACAAGCCCATCGACGCGGGAGAGGACAAGGGATACCTCCTCATCGGTGAGGAGGTCGGCGTCTTGAAACTCTAATTTTGCGATCTCCATGTTGTACTCGGAGAGCGTCTTGCACTGCGCCGCCGCCTTGCAGAAGCGGCAGTGCTCGCCTGCCTGAAACTCACCCTTGCCAGCATACGCGAGCTCGGCGATCGGCTTGATCTCCTCGCCCCAGGCGAGCAGATTGTCTACTGAGATAAGGTGGGTTGAGAGACCGCCGTTGCGTGGCTGGAAAATCGACATGCGCACATGGTCAAAGTCGTAGATACAGCCGTACTGCTCGATTGCGCCGAGTGCGTAGAGCTGCATCTGCGGATTGCCCTCGGCGGGCACCGGCACGCCTTTGCCGTACTTGAGGTCGACGATCTCAAGTGTGCCATCGCCGAGGATAACCATGTCGCCGGTCCCGAAACCGTGCTTGACCCAGCGGCTGAAGTCCAGCCGCTCCTCAACAAGGGCTGTGCCGTGCGCCTCGTTGATTTTCTCAATGCAGAGGTCGACGTACTCGCTGACGTACTCATCCATCTCTGGGGCATACAGCGCGTTGCCCCGTATGGTCTCGATGCGCAGCGCCTCCTCCTCATCGGTAATTTCGCCGAGGTAGTGCCGAATTTGTGCTTCTGCCAGCGCGTGGGCGAGGGTGCCTTCCCTCGCCGCCTCTCCCGCCTTGTCCGGGAATTTGCGCTCAAGGCGCGCCGACGGCGGGCAGGAGAGCCACCGCTTGCTTGCTGACGCGCTCAAAACTGCGTGTGCCATCAGAGCGTCTTTGCCTCGGCCAGGAACGACGCAAGCTCCTCATCCGGTAGATCGCTGAGCTTCTGCACGCCGCGCTCGTCAAGGAGCATCTTGAGCCCCTTGGTCTTGCCCTTGCGGGCGATAGCTGCAGCTTCTCGGCGCACTTCCTCGCGCAGTGCCTTGTAGTCAACCTCGGCATCCTCGGTGTCTTCGGGCTCAGTGGCATCCTCAGCGTCCTCTCCTGGCTCTGGCTCGGGTTCGGGTTCGGGCTTCTTCACTGTCTTTGCTGCAGTCCTCGTCCGAGTCTTCGGCTTATCCTTCGCCTCGGGCTCTACCGTAACAGCGTCGCTCTCCAATGCACCTGCTTCAATCGCCTCGGCGCAGTTCTGCAAGGTTCCCTGCGCGCCGTCTGCAATCGTCCGCAGGGCGCCGATGAGGTTCGTCAGCGCCTCCGCGCTGACAAGGTCTCGCTCCGTGATGCTGATCTTGAGTAACATGTTGTACATCCTCCTTGTTTTGTGTTATACTTTGTCTGTAAGTCTTTCTTGTTTTGCCCGTTGCGGTGTCTGCTGCTGCGGGCTATTTCTTTTTCCCGAAAATCATATTATTGTCGCCGCGCCACGGGTGGTCGGTGTTCGTCAATCCCTTCCGTGCGGCTTCCGCGCTGCGCCGCGCGATGTCGTAGTGCTTCTTGCAGAGCTTCTGTCCCGGCACAGCTGGCTCGTTGCAACGGCAGCAAAGACCTTCCTTAAAATTCGTTTTCATTCGCCGCGCATCATAGTACTTTTTATTTTTACGGCGTATTTTAATCAGGCACTCTATGCAGTACAGCTTTTTATCGACTGCCTTTCTTTCGCCGCACATTACGCACAACCCCAAGCTCTTACGGCGCTCTCTCAACGCCCGCCTTTGCCCGCTCTTTTTCTGCACGATTTTTTGCCGCGTTTCTGCGCTCAGCGATCTCCAATACTTCGCGTTTTGTTCCAAACGTTTCACTGCGCACTCCGGGCAAAGTGTCGTGCCTGGCACCGCATCTTCTTGTCCGCAGTTTGTGCATATACCGTGTTCCTTAAGCCACTCGTATCTCTCTCGTCGGTATGCACGCTCGTCAAAGCTCATCGCCCATCACCCCACCGCATCAACAGCGGCGTCGATGGTCGGGCAATACCGCTCGACCTCCTCCGCCGAGAGCCCCCGACGCCGATCCGCGTCACAAAAAATCTCGATAAGCTCCTGCATCCGTGTTGTCTCTGTCATAAGGCTACCTCCTCGTACTGCGCCTCGATTTCGACGCATCTCCACATCTTGACGTAGGCATCCACCCCGTACCAGCGCGGCAAGTTCAACCGCTGTGCCACCTGCGCTTCGATGCGGCACCCTACGCTCTCTTTCCAATCACCGCAAAATACGACACCGTCGCATCGTGTGAGCTCGCCCAGGCAGTGCGCCATGATGCCGGCGTAGGACATCGCTGCAAACTGTTTCGAGTCGGACATCCTGCCGACGGGATTGTAAAACGCCGTCTGCGGTGTTGCCTTGCGCAGTAACTCCTCCGCCCGCAGCGCGCGCTCGCGGTTGCGCACCTCGTCACCTGTGTACGGGTGCGCCAAGTATATTCTCATACCACACGTCTCTCCTCTCGTTCGATGGGAACCGGATTTCGAGGATCTTCCAGATCCATCCCCTCCATCTCTTCCATCCAGCGCTCAAGCTCCCGCCGGCGAACCTTCATGCCGTTGAGCTTGATACCTCGGATGATACCGGACTGAACCAGCATATTTGCGTAATTCTTGCCGACGCCGAGCACTTTGGCGACCTCGATCACCGTCAGGAGTTCGTCTGGTGTTTGACGCTCCCGCACCACGGTCATTGCTCTTGCCGCGCGCTCGATTGCACTGGCGATGACATATTCCATCGCTGCGCTCTCCATATTCCTGCACCTCCGATCCGTTGATTTAGCCTCACACAACACTCAGCCGTCCGATGATTTATTGTTGCAGTATCACCTCCATAACATTTGCAGGATTGCGCCCTGCACGGCTTTGATTGACACTCCATGGCGTCCGCGTGCATCTATGCAGGGCGCTTTTGCCTGCCATCATCAGCGCAGGGAGGCAATCCCCTGCGGACGCCCTTGCGGGCGTTTCGGCTTTATGCGCATTCAACTCACCTACCGTATTGTTGCTCCCATGGTGCTCGTGCTATACTAGATGCGAAAGGGAGTGCCCCCATTATGCAAATCCAAAACTATCGAGAAGCTTGTGCTACTCTGAAAAAGATACTGAGCGCTCGCGCGTCCTACTTAATCATCCACTACTCTTGCGAGAGCTTCCGCGCCCCCAATCAAGGGAGATCACCAAGAATCACATCTATCGCCATTCGCTCTCTTACTTCAGGACAGATCGAGTCTTTCTCCATCCACAAGATCGCTGAGAAAACAGGCGTGCCCTTGGAACAGATCAACGACCACTACAATGAGCTTGAATACGACATGCTCTGCGAATACATGACCTTTCTAGAGAATCATGATGACAAGACCTACATTCATTGGAACATGCGCGACATCAACTACGGATTCCACGCAATCGAGCATCGTTTCGAGGTACTCCGTAACGAGAGGCTGCGCACCACACCGGACAGCGTGTCATCGGTCAAACTCTATAAAGTGCCCGACAACTGCAAGATTGACCTCTCCGCCCTCCTGATTCAAAAGTATGGACACGCCTACATCGGCGACCCCCGCATGCCTAACCTTATAGAGCTGAACAACATCGCGCCTCAAACATTTCTCAAAGGTGCGGAAGAAGCTGTCGCCTTTGAAAACCACGACTTCATACGTCTGCACCAATCTACATTGGGAAAAGTAACGACCTTTGAGAAAATCATTGAACTTGCCGCTCGGAACAAGCTCAAAACCAACACCCGCTGGTACGAGCAGTGTGGGTGCACGCCGCAGGGGATTTTTGACTACGCCAAAACGAATTGGATTGCGGCAGGCATCCTTGGATTGCTGTCAATGATGCTCGGGGCTATCCTCGGACGCCTGTCCAACTACCTTCCCTTCTAAAACGCCTTTACGGACAACGTCCTTATACATCTCCGCAAGGCTGTCCATCATCGCACTGTGATATGTGCACATTTTATCCAGAATCGTATGCAGCGTATGATCATGCTTCATCGCGTCCCTTGTCTGGATTTCACTTGCCAGATACTCAACCTCATTCCGCAGATTGCTGACAGCAAAGCAAAGCTGAATCAGCAGAACAATGTCGAAGAACAAAAGGGCTGCGATAACAAAAAGCTCCACCCCATCACCTCCTCCCATCGTCCCGCCCCCGCTGGATCGCGAGGGCGGCTGTGTTGTTGTGCGTGTTGCGGGACAAACGTTATTTACTTTTAGTGAACTTGTGAAGCAAAAAAAATATCGCTGACCGAACACCCATAAAACTTAGCAAGGCTCAGCTTCACCTCGTCGCGCGGCATCCGTGCCCCAGTTTCGTACATGCCTAGTGAGGATACGCTAATTCCTACAGCTGCTGCCACTTCCGCCATAGGACGCCCTTTTCGTAGTTTCTTTAAGCGTCGGGCTATTACCTGTCTATCCATTAACACCCCTCCTTTCGAGATGTTCACTTTAAGTGTACTTAAATAATACAACTCTTTACTCGCCTTGTCAACACTATAAGTGAATTTTCTTCTTGATTTTTTTCACGCTAAGTGATATATTTTTTTGTACGGAGGTGATTTTATGGCTTTCAGAGACGTTCTGAAAACTTTACGTCTCGGTAAAGGACTGACACAAGAAGATGTTGCAAAAGGGACGCAACTCTCAAAAAGCGTTATCAGTATGTATGAAACTGGTAGCCGCAAGCCCAGCTTTGAGGCACTTGAAGCTATTGCCGATTTTTTTAATGTGGATATGAATACATTAACTGATACACGCCCCTCGCCCGCGTCCAGCGAACGCCCTCGTCGGAAAGGCGTGCGCATCCCTGTACTGGGGAGTGTCGTTGCCGGCGTCCCCATCGAGGCTGTCGAAGAAATCATCGACTATGAAGAAATCGACGAAGACCTTGCCCGCACGGGCGATTTTTTCGCCTTGCAAATCCGTGGCGCGTCCATGGAGCCGGTACTGTATGAAGGCGACATCGTCATCGTCCGCAAGCAGCCGACCGCCGAAAACGGCGACACTGCCATCGTCCTCATCAACGGCGACGAAGCAACGGTCAAGAAAATCAAGCGCGAAACCTCCGGCATCATGCTGATCGGCAACAACACCGCCGTCTACGAACCGCATTTTTACAGCAACGAAGAAATCGAGAACCTGCCCGTACAGATCCTCGGCAAAGTCATCGAACTGCGCAGGAAGCTGTGAAGCACTTTTATCGCGATGGTGATTCCGTCACTCTCGTATCATCCAACACAAAATACAAGCCCATGGTATATCACAAAGGCGACTGCGACGAGTTCCGCATCTTGGGCAAGGCCGTCGCCTATCTGCATGATTTAGAGTGACGGTGGGGCGAGGCGTAGATGCACGGAAGAAATCAATATACCGTTATGTATGGGACAAAAATAAAGCCATCGCACGCACACCTTTATCGTATAAACCTATTCAATAAACACCGTTAAAAAACAAAGAAATATAAAGGTATTCTCCTTGAAGGTGGTAGTATGACACATCAAAAAGATCTCCCTTATAACAATCTTCCTACACTTCCTCCTCGTTGCGACTTAGAGCAAAAAGAAGTATTGAAGAAAGCTATCTCCGCGAACAAGGCTCTTGCGGAACTTCGCGGATGGTCATTCAACCAATCGAATCCTCTCCTGCTCTTGCAATCGATCGCCTTGCAAGAGGCAAAATCATCGAACGAGATCGAGAACATCGTAACAACAAATGATGAACTGTATCAAGCATTTGCCACACCCCTTGATAGGAATATCTCGCCTGCCGCAAAAGAAGTTTTACACTATAAAGAAGCCATGTGGTACGGCTACAATAAATTAGATAAAAATTATCCTTTGACAGTCAATCTGTTCATCGATCTTTTCCGCATCGTCAAGCAACGTGATGACGGCATCCGCAAACTCCCTGGAACCGTACTGCGAAACTCTATGAACGAAGTCGTATATACGCCACCGGACAATGCAGATGACATAATGCGACTACTATCAAATCTGGAAAGATACATCAATACCTCTGATGATGGTATCGACCCGTTGATCAAGTTGGCAGTCATCCACTATCAGTTTGAATGTATTCACCCTTTTCCAGACGGCAACGGTCGTGTAGGACGTATCATTAACGTACTATACTTAATTCAAGAAAAGCTTCTCAGTTTCCCCATACTCTATCTATCCAGGTACATCATCAACCATAAAACAGATTACTACCGTGCTTTGAAGGGAGTTACAGAAGACAAAGACTGGCTCACTTGGGTGTTGTATGTATTGGATGCAGTAGAGCAAACCTCCATGGAAACACTGAGCTCCATCAAAGGAATCTATGTCGCCCAAACGGAGATGATGGAACGCCTCAAAACCAATGCACCTAAAATTTATTCAAAAGAGCTGGTAGATGTGCTGTTCGAACAGCCATATTGTAAAATCAGTTTTCTTGTTGAAAGAGGCATTGCAAAAGAGCAAACGGCCTCGCGTTATTTAAGACAACTCACTAAATTAGGTGAGCTAGATATGGTAAAGCGCGGACGCGAAAACTACTATATCAATAAGCCTCTGTGGAACATACTGACACATCCCAGTTGATAGGTCTCTACATATCCTTCAAATGAAAAAACGTGTATATCCCACCAAGCAGCCACAGCATCCTCAATCAAACTGAGGGTGTAGCCAAATAATAAAAACCGCCCGGAGCACCACCTCCGGACGGCTTAGCATAAATGTGAGGCTAATCACATCTACCCACAAACATATTATATGGGATTAGCCTCCGATTTTCAAGGGAGGCTTTTATTATGGCAAAAAAATCGAACAACCCCCTCGATCACGTCCGCGTGAAGCAGCGCGGCTCTTCTTGGTCGTACTATTTCGAGAAAGCGAAAGTCGGCGGCAAACGTTGTCGCGGCGAAGGCGGCGGGTATGCCACAGAGCAGGACGCAAGGCTCGCAGGCGTCGAAGCGTACAACGCATACATTGGTGCCGGCACAAAGAAAAACGATGCCAGCATCAGCTTTGCAGACTACTTGGATATCTGGTACGAACGCACGCGCCTTTCCGCGCGAAACAACACATTGGAGCTGCGCGAGAAGAACATCCGGCTGCACATCAAACCGGCACTCGGCGAATACCGTCTCTCTTCTCTCACGCCGGCCATCATCGACCAGTTTGTTCAGCAAAAACGCAAAGACGGATATGCTTATGAAACGGTCAGCCGAATCCTCAGCAACATCTCCACGGCTCTCGACTATGCAATCTACCCGATGGAACTGCTGCGCGAAAACCCCGCCCGGCTTATCAAGGTGCCGGGCAAAGAATTCGCCCCTCTCAGCCAACGTCAGCCGAGGCGCCGTATCGAGGACAACGAACTCGCTATGATTTTTCAGCGCCATCCGTTTGGCACGACATTTCACATGCCGTTCGTCATCGGGCTGTACTTCGGTACGCGGATCGGCGAGACGATCTGTCTCTCATGGGATAACTGCGACCTGCAGCGCATGACACTCGCCATTACGCAGCAGATCCAGCGCCTTGCCATGCGAGGCAAGCACAGTCTGCATTACGTCTGCGACCTGAAGACTGACAGCAGCTGCCGAACACTCTCTTTCGATGCACAGGTCATCCTTCCGCTCTTCCAGCGATGGAAACGTCAACAGGCGGAAAATGAACTCTACTACGGAGAGGATTATTTCTATAACTACATCGTCCCCGCAAAAGATTACCAGGGACGCGACATCAAGAAGATCGTCTCTTTGGAAAAAGGCTATCCCGCCCCGGGACCACGCATTGATATCATCTGCACGCAGCAGAACGGCAAGTACATCAAACCCTGCACAATGAGCTATCAATGCAAGCGAATCCGTGAGCTCGGCGTCCATAATTTCGATTTTCACTGCATGCGGCACACGAATCTCACCATGCTCGGCGAGTCACAGGCGGCACCGAACGACATCATGGCGCGTGCCGGACACTCCGATTACGACACGACGCTCCGCTACATCGGAAACCGACAGGAGATGCAAACCGTACCGGTGCGGATCATATCGAGTAAAGTGAAAAATGTTCTGTAAAACTCATGTCTCCCATTTGTCTCCCAGTTTTTTGCGGGAGACGAACGGGAGACAATTTACCATATCGGGAGACAAGAAGCGCCGAATCCCCTAGTAAAATAAGGCTTCTACTCAGCGTTTCGCCATTCGGCCCGGATACCATTGGATGATGGGTATATCTCTCGCTACATCATTTTTTATCATTATACATATTCCCTTCGACCCTTGATTTTACTGAGTTCTTGCATCATGCGCCTAGGTACAAAACAAAGAAATCACGATTTATCGCTATCCATGTCCGTATTTTGGAGTGCAGTCAATTCGATTTGAAGCCTTTTCTTTACAGCAAATCTTTCTTGATAAGTTTCGTGAGAGTTTCCACATGCCCCGAGACAGCAGTATGGATGTCACCATATGCGGAAATATATCTACAAAATGCCTGTCGTTGGGAACCTCTCAACACCTTTAGTACGGGCAGTATGGGCAATTGTAATCATTGATATCATCAATCTCAATAGATGTGATTTTTTGCTTACTTTTGCTGTATACAGCCTGCAATTTTAATTGTATACCCACTGTCGTTTCGAGAGTACAGATTCTATTATTTCTGTCTACGATTTCTACATCTAATTCGTACTCCTTTATCTCCCCAATATCAGAATTATTTAAAGTAGATGACACTATCCCAACATTATCGATTGTAATATCTATTAACCAGCTGTCTTCGTCAAGTTCGGACACCTCGTCGATTTGAGGGCCAGCATCACTTTCAAGTTCTTTGATGATTTCATTCTCGCCAGGTACAAATACATCATACCCTGCCAAACTGCCTCCAATGATTTTGGAATCCAAAAAATCGCGAATTGGCACAAGGAATCCTGTTTCGTTCTTTCCAATTTCTGCTACAAGGTTTTCGTGTTCCTCTATACTTTCAAATTTTAATTTTGCATAATTGTCAATGAAACTCCGGAAGCTATTCCAATAATAGAATCGCGTCTCGGAAATATTCATTTCAGATAAGTCTGCCAACAGATCTGGATGTAGTTTTTTTGTATCATTTGGATCTGCAAAGTCACGTGTGTTACCAGATATGAAATGGATTTCTTCACTGGAATAACTTTTAGCAACATTCAAACATGTAAGCCAGACGAGGTAATCTCTGTATCCTGTGCTGCCATCCGCCTTAAATGGCTTCTTACGTTGCAGGGCTCTTTGCACAATGATTTCATGCGAATCGTTCGGATAGGGTTCTGATATTGTCATGCCGCTTTCTATTATAAACATTTCCAGAAAATCTTTATATTTACTGCATGCATCTGATACGTCCAGTTCGTTCCAAACAATATGAGGTGTAAATAACAAATCATTTAAATCCTGAATTGCTTTTCTCGTTTTTGCTGCCTTCTCTTCAAGATTCTCCCTATACTTCTTACAGACCTCGTCAACAACAATTTGTCCCAGTACGATTGTTCCGACCTTTTGAGCCACCTCAAACGATGGACTCTTCATCTTATAATCAGCGCAAATGATGTTACTATCTAAAAATATCAGCATATTCTATCCTCTATTCCCATATCGTTTTTCTATAACAAGTTAATTCTCAATCTTCAGCTGTGTGCCGTCCGGTAACGTGAAAGATTGCTCAAACGTCACGCCAAGAGCATCGGCAATTGCCTTCAGCTCATCTATTGTCAAAGTATCTCGCTTTAGTTTCTTTGAGAAGTTCTGTCTAGATTGACCAATACGTCTTGCCAGCTCCGAGATGCTGATATTCTGTTCTTCACAAAGCTTCCTAACCAGATCTGAGGTGGTCATGATACACCTCCGTTTCAGACACATATATTGTAAACCATTTGGTTGCATTTTGCAACAAAAAAGAACCCACAGCCCTCTAAAAGAGAACCACGGGTATTCCTGCAATCTGTTTACGCTTCGACTTCCACCGTCAGCCCC
>ERZ772948.110-NODE-110-length-49003-cov-3.872334_pt1 | contig 49003 bp, 46 predicted proteins | sample MGYA00511945_ERZ772948 | MGnify/ENA primary metagenome ERZ772948 (study PRJEB29015, sample SAMEA2737927) | human oral metagenome | biome: human oral; feature: human-associated habitat; material: dental | place: China | collected 2141 ... | reverse complement strand
ACGAGAGGACAGCGCAGATGTGTGAAGATGGGTGGCTGAATTTATCAGTGATTCCGTAAGCAAAAACGACAACAGGCAGAGCCGCCATCTCATGCGGCTCTGCCTGTTGTCGTTGCTGAAATCATCCTTTGAATCGCGTCCCGCCCTTCTCCCTCTCCCGCGCCTCGATCAGCTCCTTGCGCTGCGCGAACTGATAGAGGATGCGCTCGCGCGAAAACCCTCTGCCGCGCACTTCGGAAGCGTTCGCAATGATGAGGAACGCATTCTTGTCCAAGCGATCGCAGATTGCCTTGACGCGTGCGAGCTGCGTCAGGGAGACGACGACAAAGACGACGGCTTTCTTTTCCTGCAGAAAGCCGCCCCGGCCTTCGAGGTAGGTGACGCCGCGGTGCAGGCTTTCCATGATGGCGTCGCCGATCTTCTCGCTTTCCTCCGAGATGATGAAGATCGCCTTCTCGCGATTGAATCCCGCCGCCCAGCGGTTCGTAAGCTCCGCTGTCGCATAGATGCAGACGAGCGTGAAGAGCGCCGTCTCCAGATCAAAGAGCGCCGCCGACGCTGCGATGACGAGCATGTTGAGCAGGAATACGCCCGTGCCGACGTCAATCGACCAATACTTCTTCAAGATGGCGCCGAGCACATCGACGCCGCCCGTATTCGAGCCGAAGCGAAAGATGACGCCGTATCCGATGCCCGAGACGACGCCGCCGAAGATGGCGTTGAGCATCGTGTCGTGCACGGGATGCAGCACCGAAAGCGGCGCGAACACATCGATGCCGAGGGAGAAGAGCACCGTGCCCAAGATCGTATCGACGGCGTAGCGCTTTCCCACGAAGCGATGCGCGAGGTAGAGAATCGGCAGATTGTAGACGAGGAGCTGCGCGCCGACAGGCCAGCCGACGAAGTAGTGCAGGAGGATGGCAATGCCTCCAAGGCCGCTCGTCAGCAAGTTTGCCGGCAGTATGAAGAGGTTGATGCCGACGCCGCAGACGGCACAGCCGAAAAGGATTACAAAGTAGCGGCGCACCTCATGGATGATTTCCTTTTTCTTCATCGTCATGTCCTTCCCTCTCCTCACGACTTTTCTTCTCCCTCCCAGCGTCCTCGCTCGCCATGCGTGCGATTTCCTTGGGCTTGCCGCGTGCGACGAGGTAGAGAGGCCGCCGCTTGACCTCCTCAAAGATGCGCCCGATGTACTCGCCGAGAATGCCGAGCGCGACGAGCTGCAGTCCGCCGAAAAGCAGCACGCAGGCCGTGATCGTCGCCCAGCCGGGCACGGCACTCCCCTCGATGAACTTGATGTAAAGCACATGGAGGAGCAGCAAGATGCTCAATATGCCGCAGATGAACCCCGAGTAAAGACCCAACCGCAGTGGCACCGTAGAATAGGCGAGGATGCCGTCGAGCGCGAAGTGCAGCATCTTTCGCGGCGAGAATTTGGAGACGCCCGCAAAGCGCTTGGGCGCGACGAAACGGATCTGCACCTGACGGTAGCCCATGGCGCCGATCATGCCGCGAATGAAGCGCGCACGCTCACGGTAACAGCGAAATTCCAGCACGACCTTGCGATCCATGAGGCGAAAATCCGAGCCGCCCTCCTGGATGTGGACGCGCGAAATCTTGTTGAGCGCCTTGTAGTACCAATACGACGTCGCCCGCTTCAAGAAGCCGACGCCCTCCGTCGTCTCACGGATCGTCTGCACGACATCGAATCCCTCTTCCCACTTGGCAAGAAGCGTCGGAATCAGCGCGGGCGGATGCTGCATGTCTCCGTCCATCGTGATGACAGCCGCACCGTCCGCGTGGTCGAGACCGCACGTCAAGGCAAGCTGATGCCCGAAGTTGCGCGAGAGGAAAATGGGCTGCACGCGTGCATCCTTTTCCTCCAAGCGGCGCAGGATCTCGCGGCTCTTGTCACACGAGCCGTCATCGACAAAAATCAGTTCGAAGTCGTACTTCGTCGCAGCCATGACTTCAGAAATCGCCTGATAAAAATGTTCGAGATTGTCCTCCTCGTTGAATACGGGGACAACGATGGAAATGAGCTTCAATCTTTTTTCTCCTCACTTCAGTGCGGCCTCGAAAGTGATCGCACCATCCTTGTAACGAACCGCGAGCTTTCCCTTGAGATAGCTGACGATTTCAGCAGCGATCGTCAGACCGATGCCGTAGCCGGCCTTCTCGCTGTTATGTGACGCATCCTCGCGGTAGAAACGTTCGAAGAAGCGCGAATAGTCTATGCCCTCGCCCGCCGCATAGGGATTCGTCACGGAAAAGACCATGCCGCGCCCGCGCCTGCCGCTCGCGAGAGCGATCTGCACGTCGCCGCCGTCGTCTGCATATTTGACGGCATTGTCGACGAGGACGTTCATCAATGTGTAAATGATGCGCTGGTCGGCGAGCACATGAACGCCGTCTTCGATTTCCGTCACGATCCGCTTTCCCTGCTCCTTTGCCGGAAGTTCAAAGGAGGCGGCAACCTCACGCGCCGTCTCCGCGCAGTTGACGTCGATCGGGTGGAAATGCTCCGAGACGCGCTCTTCGAGCTTCGCGAGCGCGACCATGTCGTTGACGAGACCTGAGAGTCGCTTTACCTGCTTCAAGATCGTCTCCGTCCACTGGTTTTTGCCCATCGTGATCTCAAGCACCTCCGTATTCGCCGAGATGATGGCGACCGGCGTCTTCAGCTCATGACTCGCGTTCGTGACGAATTGTCGCTGGCTCTTCAAGTTGCGCACGAAGGGCGCGACGAGGCAGCGTGAGAAGCACGCGACGAGCGCGATGTAGAGCAGCACGCAGAGGATGCCGACGAGGACGGAAAAGCGCACGCCGTTCCAGACCATCTGCATCTCGCGCGTACAGTCCATGACGACGACGAAGGAGCCGCCCCCCTCAAGCTTCGTGATGAGATAGGCGTAGTAGGCGCCATCGGCTTCGTAGTTGCCGCGCAGGCTGACGCCATGAGCGAGACGCGTCGCCAATGCCTCGGCTTCCTCGTCGGTGACGGCGGCGATGTGGCTCGCATCCGCCGCAAGGAGTGCACCATCCTCACTGAATTTCGCCCAGTAGTAGCGCGTCTGAAAGGCAAACTCCGGCGTATAGTCGAAGCCCTCGTCGACGATGCGCTTTTCGGGCAGCTTGCCGTCGTGGCGCGTGATGTAGGAGAGCACCGCCTCGATGCGGCTTCCCTCGTCGTAGAAACTCGCGAGGTTCAAGGCGGCGAGCACGACGAAAACGATGAGGACGACGGCAGCCGTGCCTAGGACGATGAACTTGCGCCGCAGCCGCGATACCATTTCCATCTAGCCCACCTCGCAGATCGTGTAGCTTCCCCCCTGCTCGCCGCGAATCGCAACGTCGCCATGAATCGCCTTGAGTTTCTGTCGCAGGTAGGAGATGTAGACCCAGACGATGTCCGCGCCCTCTTCCGCTCCCTGCCACACGCGTTCGTAAATCTCCGACGTCGTGACGCGCTTTCCCGCATTCATCATCAAGAGCTGCATGAGCTGCGTCTCCTTGCTCGCAAGGCGCACGGCGCTCTTCGCCGCCAGTTCCTGCTTTCCAACGTCGAGCGTGACCGAGCCGAGCGACAGCTCGGCTGGCGCATAGACTTCGGCGCGGCGCGTCAAGGAACGCAGACGTGCGAGCAGCTCCCCCATCGCGAAAGGCTTGGGCAGGTAGTCGTCCGCCCCCGCGTCAAGCCCCTCGATGCGGTCGCCGACTTCCGCCTTCGCCGTCAGCAGCAGGACGGGCGTCGTATCGCCCGCCGCACGCAGCTCTTTCAAGGCCGTCACGCCGTCCATCACGGGCATCATCACATCGAAGACCATGCAGGCGTAAGTGCCTTTGTGCGCGAGCGCCAGAGCCGCCCTGCCGTCGCGAACAGCGTCGACCTCGTAGCCCGAATGCTCCAGAACTGCGACGAGCGCCGCCGCCATATCCTTTTCATCTTCCGCCAGCAGGAGCTTCATGCCATCACCTTGCCCATCACATCAGTCTCTCGAATCAAGTTGCGGATCGTCTGCATCGAAAGGTCGCACGAGGCAAGCTCATCGGCGCAGCGTTTGAGCTCCGCCGCCAACAGTTTGCGATTCTTGACCGTGTGCTTGTACATCATCTCGTGCTCCAAACTCGCCCAAGAGTCCATGGCGAGCGTGCGAAGCTGCAATTCCACAAAGAAATACCCGGGGTTCCTCCCTTCCACATCTTCGAACGGCGCTTCGATCGAAACGATCATGTGGTAACTGCGATAGCCGTTCGGCTTCACGTCGCGAATGTAGTCCTTCTCCTCGAAGACCGTCACGCCCGAAAGCGCCTTGAGCGCACGCACGACGACGTAGACGTCATCGATGAAGCGACAGACGACACGGACGCCGATAGCGTCATGCACCTTGCAGAGAGCCGACTGCGGCGTTTCGGGCAGGCTTTTGCGGCGGCACTTCTCGCGCATGCTCTCGTCCGACTTAACGCGACAGATCAGATGCTCGTAGGGCGCCGATCCTGTGCGCTCCTTGACGCGTGCGCTGATCTCCTCAATGCGCGTGCGAAACGCGCCTAGAATCTCAGGGAGCGCCTCTCCCTGCTTGCCATAGATGCTTTCCAAGAGAATCCCTCCCCTGCTACTTCTTCACGAGACGCAGATGACGCTCCGCTTTCTTCTTCGCCACATCGCGCTCCAAGGCTTCCCGGAGCTTGCTGCGGTTCGACGCGCCCGTGCCATGCTGTCCAATGTTCAAGAGGATGCCGACGCTCGCCATGCTGATCATCAGCGATGTGCCGCCGTAGCTGATGAAAGGCAGCGGCACGCCGATGACGGGCAGGAGGCCGCCGACCATCAAAAGGTTGATGACCGCCTGACCACTGATGAGCAGCAGGATGCCCGTAGCGAGGAACTGCCCGTAAGCGTCAGAGGCGGCATTTGCGATGCGCGCACCGTAGACGGTGAACGCCGAGTAGAGCACGAGCACGAGAATGACACCCAGAAAGCCTGTCTCCTGGCTGAAGATGGCGAAGGCGAAATCCGTATGCGCCTCGGGCAGGTAGCTGTACTTGCTCACGCCCATGCCAAGCCCCATGCCCGTGAGGCCGCCCGAGCCGATGGCGGACAGAGACTGCACCGTCTGATAGCCGATGCCCTGCGAATCCGCCCACGGATCGAGCAGAACCTTGAGGCGCGCAAGGCGGTACGGCTGCAGGATGGACAGTGCCGTGCCCGCCGCCGCAAAGATGGCGACTGTCGTCAGCACTTTCGTCTTTTGAAGCCCTGCAATGCAAAGGAGCATGAAGGGCACGAAGATGACGATGAACATCGTGCCGCCGTCCGGCTCCAGCTCGATCAACAATCCCATGAAGAGGACGAGCAGATACTGCGGATTCGGGAAGAGAATGTCGATGGGCTTGTCATTTCGCACACGGTATGCCGCATAAGCAGAAATGAGCATCAGGGAAACGAGCTTCGCAATTTCCGCTGGCTGAATCTGAAAACCTGCCGTGCCGAGCCAACGCTTCGAGCCGTTGACCTCCGCGCCCACGAGAAGGACTGCGATGAGCGATAGGATCGTGATTATGACGACGGGCACGATCCACGCACGCCAGCGATGGTAATTCACGCGGCAGCCAAGAAAGAAGCAGAAGAAGCCCGCCGCGAGGTTGAAAAGCTGACGCTGCAAGAAGAAGTACGGCGTGCCGAACGTCGTTTCCGCCAAGATGAAGCTTGAGCTGAACACGTTGATGCTGCCGAAGACGAGGAGTACGATGAAGATGGCGAGCACCGCCTCCATATCGCTGACCCAGAAGCTCTTCTTGCCCTTTTCTTCTGCGGCTTCCTGTCTTTCCATAGTCCCCTCCTTCACGCGAACGTGACCTCGCAGCGGTTGATCTTCTCACCCTTGCCGCTGAATTTCTTTTCATACTCCGTCATCACGTTGTCGGGACGTGCCTCGCTGTGCAGATCATAGGAAACGTCGTGCAGCGAAAGCCCCATCTCGCGAAACTCCTCCAACGAAAAATCGAAGAGTGCGCGGTTGTCCGTCTTAAAGACAAGCTTGCCGCCGGGCACGAGGAGTTCCTTGTAGCGAGCGAGAAAACTGCGGTGCGTGAGGCGGCGCTTCGCATGACGCGCCTTGGGCCACGGATCGCAGAAGTTCACAAAGAAACGATCGACTTCCCCCTGCGCAAAAATTTTCTCAAGCTGGGCGATGTCGAATACGAGCAGACGCACATTCTTCAGCTCCTTCTCGCGCACCTTCTTCACCGCCGCGATGAGCACATCCTGCTGCTTCTCGATGCCGATGAAATTCACCTCAGGGGAGCGCTCCGCCATCTGACGGATGAAATCGCCTTTGCCCGTGCCAAGTTCGACAAAGAGCGGCGCCTCGCGTCCGAAGATCTCCTTCCAACGTCCTCTTTCCGCCTCGCCCGCCGGACGATCCTTCGGATAGACAAAATCATCGTATGCGTGAATGGCCTCATCCACCCACGGCTTCCTGCGCAGTCGCACAGAACTTCCTCCTTACACTTTTTCCAACTGAAACTTCTTCAAATAGCGATACAGCGTGACGCGGCTGACATCGAGAAGATTTGCCAAGCGGCTGACGTTGCCGCCCGCCGCCTGCCATGCACGCAGGAATATTTCCCGATCCGTCTTCCAGTCATCATCGGGCTTGACATCACCCATGAGATTGATGTTCTCGGGCGAAATTGCCATGCCCTCCGTATGGAAGAACGCCTGCTCCAAGATGCTCTGCATCTGCTTGATGTTGCCTGGCCAATCGTACGCTTCAAGAAGCGTCAGCGTCTCCGGCAGAAGCCGCTTTCTCTCCATGCGGTGCTGCTCGGCGAGCTCGCAGATAATCTGCTCGGCGAGCAGGGGGATATCCTCGCGTCGGTTGCGCAGCGCCGGCATGCGTATGACGCTGCGTGAAACGATGTCGTAGAGACTTCGGTCGAAGAGGCCTCGCTCCGTCAAGCGCTTGAGATCGCCGTCACAGTCGGCGATGATCCGCACGTCGATGGGGCGCACGACCGTCTCGCCGAGACGATGCGCCTTGCCCTCGCGCAGAGCCGCCGCGAGAGCGGCCGCCGTCTTCTTCGGCAGCTTCTCGATCTCATCGAGAAAGAGCGTGCCGCCAAAGGCAAGTTCCAATTTGCCGGGACGGCTGACATCGGGGGAAAGCGCCGCGCCGAAAAGCTCCTCGTCCAGAAGTTCCGGCTGCACATCGCCGCAGCGGAAGGAAATCAAAGGCCCCGCCGCGCGCGCCGACGCCTGATGTATGCCGTGCGCCAGACGCTGCTTGCCCGTGCCGCCCTCGCCCTGCAGCAGCACATGATTCTTTCCCCTCGCCACGCGCAGCGCTTTTTCACGCAGCGCTTGGAACGCCTGTCCCTTGCCTGCCATCGTGGCGAGGCTGTACTTCGCCGTATAGCCCGCCGTGTGCGCGACGAGCATTCTAAGATCCTCAATGGGCATGGAAACGGTCACGACGCCATTGACCTCGCGCGTCACAGGGCTTTCGATCGGCACGACGGTCGTGACGTCCTCATACGTCTTCGCCTCCGTGATCCATGTGACCTCCTTGTTGTAGCAGGGCGTGCCGCTGAATCCCTGATAGATCGGCGTGTGACGATAATTCAAAACGATGTCGTTGAGATTCGACAGACGGCTCGTCGCCTTATCGCGCGCTCCGATGCGCGTGAGACGCTCCAATCCCAAGCGGTTCGCGTAGGCGACCTCGCCGCTCGGCAAGATATGATAGACGGCGAACGGCGCGGCATCCAAGATCGCCTCCTGCGCCTGCAGTCTGAGGTCGCGCGTCAAGGCGGCCTCAAGCGAACGCGCGATGAGCAGAAGCTGAGCGATGACGGCATCCTGCGGCACGAGCTTCGGATCGTCCACGACGATGTTCACGAGATAGCGCAGTTCGCCGCCGACGAGGACGGGCGCTGTACAGGCATCGCTTTCGTGAGACGCCTCGCGCCAAATCTCCGGCCCGAAGACCCAAAACGGCACACGCTTCTCCTTCGCTATGCTGATGCTCGAAGCGCCGATCTCTTCGATGCCAAGGCGCGAGCCTTCGACCTTGCCGGGAGGCAGACGCATGAAGGGCAGCGTGCAGCTCTTCAAGACGAGCGCCTCGGCGTCGAGCAGCAAGAGACTCAAGCCGTAACGCGCAAAGAACTCCTGCACGCCCTCCGTCAGCTGCAGAAGGCAGTCGATGGCAGGAGCATGCTTTTTCTGCAGTGCACAAAAATCCTCCGCAGAAAGCACGCGCTTCGGCTCCGTCCCCATCGACGGCACGTCGAGCCGCCTGCTCTCACGCCACGCCTCGGCCACCCACGGATGCACGTTGACGTCGATCTCTCCTTCGTCGCGAAACCTCTGGTAATATGCCTCAAGCTTCTCCCTGCTGCGCTGCTCCCGTATCATATCTCTCCCCCGTCCCAGCCAAATGTATTCTATGAATGAACAATCTCGTTTCCCTCCGTATCATACTATCTCATTCTACTACGAAATGTTAAGAGCGACAAGCACATTGCCAAGTTCTCATATCCCATGTATAATAGAAAAGATATGAAAAAAGAAATTATTGCATAGAAAGCAGGGATTCGATATGGCGAAACAACTGAAGAAGATCCGCCGGAATCTGAAGCCGCAGGCGGGCGGCACGAACACGGAGAAGCGCTCTGAAAAAAAGGGTAAGGACACCTTCCTCCTGATCATGATCGCGCTCACGTTCTTCATCGCGTTCATCGGCTGGTCGGAAATGACGTGGCTGAACCGCTCGATGTACGGCTCCCTCGCCGCCTCCCTCCTCCTCATTTACGGCTACAAGCAGGGAAATTTCGGCGAGAAGGAAAAACTCTGGATGACGCGCGCCAGTATGTTCTTCATCGCCCTCTCCTTCGCCCTCTTCGCGGCCATCTGCTACTTCCAATACTTTGCCTGATACAGAAACCCACCATGCCCGCTCGGCGTGGTGGGTTCTTTGCTTCTCTTTGCTTTCCGCTTTCTCAATCCTTGAGGATATGCCACTCGCCACTACGATTCGTTCCCGTGCGCTCGATGACGCCCGCCTTGTGCAGTGCCGTCGTCATGCGCTTGACCGTGGCGATCGATACGCCGAGCGCTTCCTTCAAGGCCTTCTGCGTGACCTTGGGATTCTCACGAATCACATGGAGAAGCCTTTCCTCCATAGATTCTTCTGAAGAAACCTCCACAGGCTTTTCCAAAACTTCTTTCACGATTTCTTTGGCAGATTCCTCCGCCATCGCTTCTGCAGACTCTTCCACATCGAAAGAAAGCTCCTGCTGCCCCGCGCTCACCTTTTCTTCCCGCGGCTCTGCCGGCTCTTCCTCAAGGGCGACATCATCCGCCTTGAGATCCGCAAGGGATTCAAGTTCAAGCTTCAGCTCGGGCGCAGGCTCAAAATCCGGCTCATGATCGGCTTCCACTTCTTGAACAAGGCTCGCATCTTGTCCATCTTCCAGCGAAGTCCCGGATGCCAAAACATCGCCTGCGCCGCTTTCTTCCTGCAACGGCGCCTGCTCTTCCTCTATTTCCTCCGGTAAAGGCTCTTCTTCCCGGATAGATTCAGCTTCTCCTACAGGTTCAGCTTCTTCTATAGGTTCAGTTTCTTCTATATGCTCAACTTCCTGCGCAGGTTCAGCTTCTTCTATATGCTCAACTTCCTGCACAGATTCAGCTTCCTCTGCAAGCTCCGTTTCCTCGACAGGCTCCTGCTCTTGAACAGGCTCCACGATCTCAACAGGTTCAACATCCTGCACGAGTTCAGCTTCCCCGACAAGCTCCTGATTTTGGACAGGCTCCACTTCCTCAACGGCCTCAGCAGTCTGCACAGGTTCGGCTTCCTCAACAACACCTTCGTGCTGCTGTGCTTCTTCCTCGGCACGGCAATAGAGATTGATGCGCACAGAATCGCCGAGCGTGATGACGGCAGGCTCGGGCAGGCGCGCCCGCTTCGCCGCACGATAGAGTTCGGGCAGGATGCTCTGGAAGCCCGTCATCATGCCCATGTAGAGGAACGCCGCCGCAATCGCGCGGTTGCGTATCTTGGAGAAGCCCGTCTTGAGCTTCCAGATCGTCATGTCCTCTTCCAGCAATCCCGGTACAGTGATTTCCAAGCGATCCTCGTAAAGCACGAGGGAGATGCGCCCCGGCGCCGCATAATTCCTCTGGCAGACAGCGCGAGCAAGCAGGCGGCGCATGAGATCTTCCGGAAGCTCCTCCAGTCCACGCGCCTTGAGACCCCGCGCCAAAAGGCGCTCCTGCACATAGTTCGCTGCACCGTCCACCTGCTCCGTCAAGGAACCGGCAAACTCTTCGCCGCCGACGAAATCAAGGCGCGTCGCACCAAGATACTCGGCGCACTGGATGAAGCCTTCGGGAAAAAGTTCCTCCGCCGTTCCTGCGAGCAGATGCCAGCCGCCCGTCGCGCGGCACTCGCCCTCCTCCTCACGCAGAAGCTTCCATGCCAGGAGATCCTCCTTCTGCAGGCGCACGACATCATCATCAGCGCGGCGTTTCTCCGCCTCGCCGTACATCATGCGGCAGAATTCCTCGATCTCCACATCACTGACCATGCTCTCGGCCGCGAGCTGATCGGCGCTGCTGTTCGTGCCCGAAAGAAGAAGCTCCTGCACCTGATACGGCTCAGCGAGGCGCGTCGCGCCGCCGACGCGCACATAGGTGCCGTCCATCATGCCCAATTCCTTGACGAAATACGGCTTTTCCATACCGGGGAAAATCTCCACGACGACGACCTGCCGTCCGTCTTGCAGTTCCACACCGACGCGCGGGAAAATGCGCGGCTCGCAGCTGTCGAAAATCTTCTGCGTAATCTCATCTATGCACGGAATGAGCTCCGCCTCTGCTGAAAATCCCCTGCCGCTTTCACCGTAGAAAATGATGCGTCCGCCCCGTCCGTTCGCAAAAGCCACGGCCGTATTCAAAAAAGATCCGCTCTCCGCCACGATCTGCTCCACAAAATCGCCGCGAACCCCCGTCATTTCTTCCTGCACATTCAGCACCTCTCTGCCATCCATTTTCTACGCTATAGTATAACAGTTTTTCCAAGGAAAGTCCAAAAAAAGAGAGCGGCTCTCGCCCCCCTCTCATCATGCTTCATCTCGTTTCAATTTTCTATGCCCTTGCGCGCCGTCACGCCCTTTGCATAATAGTGGCGCACTTCCCGCATCTCCGTGACGAGGTCGGCTCGTGCGATCAGCCAATCGGGCGCATTCCTGCCCGTCAGGATGATCTCTCGCTCAGGCGGCAGATCATTGAGCAGGGATTCGACTGCCTCGCGCGAGATGAGTTCGAAGAAGAGAGCCACGTTCAGCTCGTCGAGGATGACGACGTCCCAAGCGCCCGAGCGTGCGGCTTTAGCAGCCTTGGCGAAGCCGTCCTGCATCAGCTGCAGGTAGTCAGCGGGCGGCTCACCCTCAGGGAACACGACGACATCTTCTCCCCATGCCGCACGCTCCTCTTCTGTCAGCATGCCTTCCTTCGCGATAAAGAACGGTTTGCCCGTCGTATAGAGCGCAAGCTGCGGTGCGAATCCCTGCAGAACTTTCTGCTCGCTGTAGGCGAGGCTCTTCATGAACTGCATGATGTAGACGCAAAGCCCTGCACCCAAAGCGCGCACGGCGAGACCGATCGCCGCCGTCGTCTTGCCCTTGCCTGCACCCGTATAGACCTCGATCATCGGTTGTCCACCTTGTCCATCGCGTAGAGGTCGTGCTCGGCGAAGCGTTTTTCGGCAAGCGCTTCATACTTCGTACCCGGCTTGCCGTAATTCGTGTACGGATCGATGGAGATGCCGCCGCGCGGCAGAAATTTGCCCCAGACCTCGATGTAGCGCGGCTCCATGAGGCGCACGAGATCCTTGAGGATGATGTTCACGACATCCTCGTGGAAGTCGCCGTGATTGCGGAAGCTGAAGAGATAGAGCTTCAGCGATTTGCTCTCGACCATGCGCCGCTCGGGCACGTAGGAGATCGTGATCGTCGCGAAATCCGGCTGCCCCGTAATCGGACAGAGGCTCGTGAACTCGGGGCAGTTGAACTTGACCCAATAATCCTTGTCGGGATGCTTGTTCTCAAAGGTTTCCAAAAGCTCAGGCGCATAGTCCGCCGCATACTGCGTGTTCTTTTCGCCGAGATGCGTGACGCCCTTCATCTCATCGCTCGTGCGTGACATGGCTGCTCCTCTCCGTGCGCTTCTTGGCGCATCAAAAACTTTTCCTCGAATCCTTCCTTTGTTTCCGGCCGTCCGAAGAGATATCCCTGAATGGAATCGACCTTGCACGTCTTCGCCAGAAGATCATACTCCTCCTGCGTTTCCACACCCTCGATACAGACCTTCATGCCCATGCTGTGGCAAAGCTCCACCGTGTAGTCCACGATGCGGCGATCGAAGTCCGACCACAAGATCTGCTTGACGAAGGCTCGGTCGATCTTCACGATGTCACACGAGAGGTTCTTGAACATCGCCAAGGAAGAGCAGCCCGTGCCGAAATCGTCCATGGCAATCTTCAGACCATACTCGCGCAGAGAGGCAAACTGACGATTGATGAAATCCCAGTCCGAGATGACCGTGTGCTCCGTAAGCTCCAAAACGATGCTCGCCGGATCTACGCCATAGCGCTCAATACATTCCCTGACAGCCTCCTTGAAGGACGGGTCGCGCAGCTGCACATAGGAAAGGTTGATGCTCATGCAGAAATCGGGAACAATCTTCTGCCACTCACGACAGATGCGCACCGCCGTATCGGCGATCCACTTGCCGACGGGAATCATCAGCTGCGACTCTTCCAGCAGAGGGATGAACTCCATCGGCGCGACCATGCGCCCCTTGGAATTCTGCCAGCGCAGCAGGGCTTCCGCACCGATGATGCGCCGGCTGTCCGCTCCCACCTGCGGCTGAAAGCACAGGCTGAAGCCGCGGCAGCTGTCCTCCACCGAGCGGCGTATGTCCTCGCGCGCCGTCAAAGAGCGCAGCCAGCGGTTGTAAAGCTCCTTCGAGAAGATGCAGTTCTTGTTCTTGCCCCCCTGCTTCGCCAAGCTCAGCGCCGCTTCCGCATACTTGTGCAGCACGAGATAATCCTTGCCGAACTGCGGAAAGAACACCGTGCCGCCCGACACCGTGCAGAAATACTTGTGCTCATTGATCTGCTGCGGCTTCAAGAGAGCCGTCTGTATACTCCGGTAGAGAGTTTCAACATCCGCCTCATCCGCCCCCGGATAAACGATGCCGAACTCGTCACCGTCGAGCTTATAGAGCCGGAAATCCGTCGAGAGGATCTTCTTGATGCGCTTTGCAACCTCGCGTAGAACCTGATCGCCAAAGGCACGGTTGTAGGCTTCGTTGACGATCTTAAAATTGTCGATGCCAAGAATCATCAACGCGCCGCCCCTGCCCGTCTCGCGCGCCTCGTCAAGCGCCGCCTTCATGCGCTGCTCCAGCTGGTACTTGTTCAAAAGTCCCGTGACGGCGTCCGCACGGATGCGCTGTCCCATGAACCGGAAGATTCCCGCATAGAGCGTCCTCTTTCCTTCATGGTCGAGCGCAGCGGCGCAGCGGCACTCGATCCACTCGTAGTCATCCTTGCGCGTCTTCGCGCGAAACTCAACACAGCCCTCTCTCGTGTGCCCCTGCAGCACATCGTCAAAGACCTTCGTGACGTTTTCGCGCTCCGTCGGATGCATGATCTCCTGCCAAGCCTGGCGAAAAGCAGAAAATCCCATCGTTTCCGCAGGTATGCCGAAATCCCGCACGATGTTCGGCGACGTCATCGCCACCTTGTTTTGCAGATCCACCACATAAAGATAGCCGGACGTCGTCCTCTTCAGCACATCAAAATAAATCTTCAGACGCTTCAGCAAGGGACTCAAAGCAGTTCGTGGGATTCGGCGCATGGCGACCTCCTGTTGTCGGGCGTACCCGATGATCTTATGAATATATAATAGCCGACAAATTTCCTAAATGCAAGACTTGACAAAGATTTCCTCCATAAAATTTTATGGAAGAAATTCCTCTTCCGACCAAAGAAAAAGCCTTCGACGCCGCAGCGGCAATCGAAGGCCTTGCGAGGTGCATACCTCATTTATCAACGCTTTTTCGTCTTATTCATGATTCCTTCCCTCAGCCAAGACTGCTCTCCGCTTTGCTGCGTCTCTGCTGGAAGAAGAGCACGGACGCCAGGAGAAGGAATCCCACGAGATCGGTCACAAGTCCCGGTTGGATCATCAAAAGACCGCCGACGAACAACATAACGCGCTCAAGTCCGTTCAACGGCTTCACGAGGCAGCCGATCATCGATGCGCTCAAGCCGACCATGCCGATGACCGAGGTCACGAGCACGGTGATGAGCGATATGGGTGTCGCATCGATCATGAGGACGACGGGCGACAGCACGAAGATGTACGGAATGATGAAGGCGGCGATCGCGAGCTTCGAGGCATTGATGCCCGTCTTCAGCGGCTTGCCGCCGCTGATGGCAGACCCAGCGAAGGCGGCGAGAGCCACGGGAGGCGTCACGTCGGCGATGATACCGAAGTAGAAGACGAACATGTGCGCCGCGAGCACGGGCACGCCCATCTGGACGAGCGCGGGAGCGGCAATCGTCGAGGTGATGACGTAGTTCGCCGTCGTCGGCACGCCCATGCCGAGGATGATCGACGTAATCATCGTGAAGAACATCGTCGGCAAAAGCATGCCGCCCGAAAGATCGAGCAGAGCCGACGCGAGCTTTAGGCCCACGCCTGTCTTCGTCACGACGCCGATGATGATGCCCGCTGAAGCGCAAGCGACGAGGACGCCGAGGACGTTTCGCGCACCGTTTTCAAGACCGCGCACGATCTCTACGGGCTTCATGCGCGTCGACTTGCGCAAAGACGAGGCCGCGATGGCGAGCACGATCGCCCACAGAGCCGCACGCATCGGCGTGAAGCCCGAGACGAGCAGATAGATGATGACGATGAGAGGAATCGCGAGATGGCCACGCTCCTTCAGAATCTCCCACGGCTTGGGCAGTTCGCTTCGCGGCACGCCCTTGAGATTGCTGCGGCGCGCCTCAAAGTGGACGCCGAGCCAGATGCCGAGGAAGTAGAGGAGTGCAGGAATCGTCGCCGCTTTGACGACGTCGAAGTACGGCACGCCGACGAACTCCGCCATGAGGAACGCCGCCGCTCCCATGACAGGCGGCATGAGCTGTCCGCCCGTCGAAGCCGCCGCTTCGACCGCGCCCGCGAAGTTGCGCTCATAGCCAAGCTTCTTCATCATGGGAATCGTGAAGGCTCCCGTACCCGCGACGTTGGCGACCGAGCTGCCCGAGACTGTACCCATGAGGCCGCTCGAAAGCACGGCGACCTTCGCCGGGCCGCCGCGCGCCCAGCCCGCCACGGCATTCGCAAGGTCGATGAAGAACTTGCCGAGTCCCGTCGACTCTAGGTAGGCACCAAAAAGGATGAAAAGGAAAATGAAGGTCGAGGACACGCCGAGCGGTATGCCGAACACGCCCTCCGTCGTGAAGAAGAGATGCGAGACGAGCTGGTCGAGATTCAGTCCGCGATGTGCGAGAACGCCCGGAAGGTACGGCCCTGCGAATGCATAGGCGAGGAAGAAGAGCACGACGCAGACCATCGGTATGCCGACGACGCGGCGCGTCGCCTCGATGACGAGCACGATGCCGATGAGACCTACGACGAGATCAAGCGAATTGACCGTTCCCGCGCGCATCACGAGGCTTCGATAGGCGAAGATGATGTAGGCGGGAGCGCCCGCACCCAAGATGGCGAGGACGACGTCAACGACATGCACCTTCTCGCGCGACCAGGCCTGCCGCATGGGGAAGAGCAGGTAGACGAGCGTCAGGCCGAAGCCCAGATGAACGGCACGCTGCAGCTGTGCATCGAGCACGCCGAAGACCGCCGTATAGATTTGAAAGAGGGAGAACGCGATGGCGAGAACCGCCACGACCTTCGCCATGAAGCCCTTGTGCTCGATGACGTCAGATTCCTTATCGTATTTTTTCAGAACTTCTTTTGCAAGTTCCTCATGCTTCTTGTCCGGCATGATGAACATCATTCCTTTCCTGCCGCAGCAGCGGCTCCAAGTTCCTTGCCGAAGAGCTTCTCCATGCCCCAGCGCCACGGGGCGATGACTGTGAGGTCGACGCGGCTTCCTGCCGGAAGCTTTTCAAAAAGCTTCTCCTCCGTGCCGTCGAGCACGAGCGTCAATTCCGTTCCCACACCCGTGCGCAGAGAAAGACGCGGGAAGCGGCGCTCCATGCCGTCCATGACGAAAAAGTCGCCTTCCGCGCGGAACTCGCCCTCGCTCGCGAGGAACGGCAGCCCCACGCCGAACGATTGGTAGCGCGTCCTGTCGAGCACGAAGCCCGAAACTTCGTCATCCACGCGCAGGTCTTCCTCCACGGGCGTCTTCTGCACCGAATGGATGAAGCGAATCACGACAGGCATCCCCGCGTACGCTTTTTCCGCATAAAGGAGCGCCCCCTGCTCGCTTTCCACGACGAGCAGGGGGCGTGCCAAGAAATCTGCAAGCGCCGCGAGCACGAGAGCCGCAAGGAAGAGCCTCACACCCAGCCGCTTCTTCATTTATTCCTTGTAGTAGCGCTCTGCGCCGGCATTCAACTCAATGGACATGCCGTCCTTCGCGCTCTCCTTCGTAATCTGCTTCGCCGCCGAATGCGCCGCCTGCAGCTTCTCAATATTGTCGAAAAGCGCCTTCGTGATGTCGTAGCCGAGCTTCTCGTCCACCTTGTCTGTCGCAACGAGCATCGCCATGACGGAAATTCCCGGGACTTCTTCATCGAAGCCCGCATAGGTGCCCGCCGGAATCTTCGTCTTCGTGTAGAACGGGTACTTTGCGATCAAGGCGTCCGCCTTGTCCGCCTCGATCGGCAGGAGACGCACCTTGTTCTGCGACGTGATGTCCTGCACCGCCGCCGTCGGGAATCCCGCCGTGACGAAAGCCGCGTCGACGTTGCCGTCCTTCAGGGCGCTTGCCGCCTCGCCGAAGGACAGGAACTGCTCATCGATATCATCATACGTGATGCCGTACGCCTCAAGAATCTGACGCGCATTGGCCTCCGCACCACTGCCCGCCGCACCGACGGCGACGCGCTTGCCCTTGAGGTCGGCAATGCTCTTGATGCCCGTCGACTCAAGCGTGACGATCTGGCATGTCTCGGGGTAGAGCGCTGCGATGCCGCGCAGGTTCTCGACCTTCTTGTCCTTGAACATCTCCGTGCCGTTCACGGCATAATAGGTGATGTCGTTCTGCACGATGGCGAGATCGACCGAGCCTTCCTTCAGCATGTTGATGTTCGCGACCGTCGCGCCCGTGGACTGCGCACTCGCATTCATGCCGGGAATCGCCTTGTTCAGGATCTCCGCCATCGCGCCGCCGATCGGGTAATACGTACCCGCCGTGCCGCCCGTGGCGATGTTGATGAACTTGTTGCTTCCTGAGCCACCGCAGCCGACGAGGAGCAATGTGCCAAAAATCAGGAGCGCCGCCGCTGAGAGGATCCTCCCTAGTTTGCCCAAATGCATGGTTCATACCTCCTACAGATATAATTCTATTATATACTACGTATGCTATTATAACATATCTTGCATATCCATGCAAATTTTCCGTACAAATTACGCATCTACTTGCCTGCAGATACCACGCACACGAAATGACCACTCATTCCAATGCCAGTCCCGCAAGTTCGCGCACGACGACGCTCGCGAGTATGAGCCCGGCGACGGATGGCACGAAGGAGATACTGCCCGGCGGCTGCTTAGAAAAAGCCTGCTCGCCTTTTTCTGCGCTTTCTTCTCGCAGCGCGAAGAGCGGCTTTCGCGGCTTTTCCTTGGAATAGACGACCTTCAGAGATTCCACGCCGCGCGATTTCAGCTCGCGGCGCATGACGCGCGCCAGAGGACACACGCTCGTTTCATAGATGTCGGCGACCTCGAACTTCGTCGGGTCGAGCTTGTTGCCCGCCCCCATGCTGCTCACGATGGGGATCGTCCGTTTCTTCGCCTCCATGACGAGCCCGATCTTACCCGCGATGGTGTCGATGGCATCGACAATGTAGTCATAAGACCCGTGAAAAAAAAGACCTGCCCGCTCGGGCAGGAAGAAGTCCTCAATGATCTCGACCTCAGCAGCAGGGTTGATGTCCTCGATGCGCGCCTTCATGACCGCCGCCTTGCTGCGCCCGATCGTGCTGTAGAGCGCCGCAAGCTGACGATTGAGATTCGAGGCGGCGACCGCATCGTTGTCGATGAGCACGAGACGCCCTACGCCCGCGCGTGCGAGCGCCTCCGCCGCAAACGAGCCAACGCCGCCGATGCCAAAGACAGCGACACGAGCCGCCTTGAGTCGCACAAGCCCTGCCTCACCGATGAGCATCGCCGTGCGGCAAAAGCGTTCCTCCATAAAAACTCGCTCCTCTCCAAGCAAACGTAGCGTCTCAGCTGCATGGATGATGACGCATCGACGCACCGCTCACTTCTTCGGATGGAACGGATCGAACTTCGGCAGAGCGAAATCGCTGCGCGAGGCGAAGGCCGGAACCTTCTCTGTCGGCTGCTTCATGAAAGACGGCGGTTCCAAGGAGGCGATGCTCTCCGTCTTGAGCTTGCTTTCGGGCGCCTCCATGCGCTGCGCCTTCATGACGACGCCATCGACGAAGTCCGTCGCGATGATCGTCGCGCGGATCGTCTGTCCCATGGAAGAGTCGATGACCGTGCCAAGAATGATATTTACATCGGGGTGCGTGTTTTCCCGGATGTAATTCGTCGCCTCGCCCACGTCGTCGAGCGTCATGCGCTCGCTGCCACTGAGGTTCAGGATCAAGCCGCGTGCGCCCGTCAGAGATTTCTCGACGAGCGGGCTTTCCACTGCCTTCTGCACGGCCTCAATCGCACTCCTCTGGCTCTCGCCGATGCCGAGGAGCGCATCGCCGCTCTGGCTCTGCCGGAAAGTCGACGTAAGATCGGCGAAATCGACATTGATCTCGCCCGTCGTCAGAATCAATTCCGCGATGCAGTTGATCGCCTGCCGGAGGACGTCGTCCGCCGCCTTGAACGCGTTGACGAGCGTCATGTGCTTGTTTTCGGGAAGCTTCATGAGGTTGTCGTTATGTACGACGATCAAGGCGTCAAGATTGCCCTGCATCTTCGCGATGCCCTCATTGGCGACGCGCTTCTTGCGCGCGCCCTCAAAGGAAAAGGGCACCGTCACGACGCCGACCGTCAGTATGCCCATGTCCTTGGCAATTTTTGCGACGACGGGCGCCGCGCCCGTGCCCGCGCCGCCGCCCATGCTCGCCGTGACGAATACGAGGTCGGCGCCCTTCAAAACTTCCTTGATTTTCGCCTCGTCGCCCTTCGCCGCTGCTTCCCCGAGATCCGCCACGCCGCCCGTGCCGAGCCCCTTCGTCAGCTCTCGTCCGATAGCGAGCGCCTTGATGCCCGCCTCTTCCATATAGGCAAGCTGCTTCGCATCCGTATTGATCGCGATCAGCTCCACATCAAGCTCGTTTCCCTCGGCTATACGCTCGATGACGCTGTTGCCACCGCCGCCCACGCCGATGATCTTTATCGTGACTACCGCTCTCTTGATCTTCGTATCATCCGTTATCATGGAAGCGGTTCCCCCTCTCTATGCCTCGCAGATCCATCCCTCTTTGTCAATTATCCACTTGCTTTTATTCGCCGTTCTTCTCGCCATTCCTGCAAAAAGAGGGAAAATGCTTAATTCGTCCCGTTCTCCCCCTCCGTTCGAGGACGTTTCATCCCCCAAACTCCCGCAAGCTGCGCGAGGAGCATGCCTGCGAGCATCAAGGCGCAGCCTGAAAGCTCGGCGGCACTCATCGACTCGCCGAGGAGGATTGCGCCCGAAAGCGCGCCAAACACGGACTCAAGGCTCATGATGACGGCCGCCAAGGCAGGCTCAGCGTACTGCTGTCCGACGATCTGCAGCGTAAAGGCGACGCCCGAGCTCATGATCCCTGCATAGAGAATCGCCGTCGCCGCGCCCTCGATGCCCGCGACGGTCGGCTGCTCGAAGAGAAAAGCGAGCGCCAGACTCGCACAGGCGCAGACGAAGAGCTGCGCGAGGGAAAGCTCCACCGCATCGACGAAGGACGCGAAGCGGCCGACGCAGAGGATGTGCATCGTCCAGAGGAGCGAACTTCCCACCATGATCGCATCGCCGTAAGAGAGGGAAAAGCCATCCTTCATCGAGAGCAGATAGAGTCCGCTGAGCGCCAAAACCGCGCCGCCCCAATGAAGCGGACGGATGCGGCTGCCGAAAAATACGGCGGCAAGCGGCACGAGGACGAGATAAAGGCATGTGATGAACGCCGTCTTTCCCACCGTCGTATACTGCATGCCCACCTGCTGCGATGTCGTCCCTAGGAAGAGGATCACGCCCACGAGAGCGCCCGCCTTAAAGCCCGGACGATACGTACCCGCCGCCTTCGCCGCGCGTCTTTTGGGCGCGAAAAAGAGCCACAGGAGAAAGACGACGGGGACAGCGACGACATAGCGTGCCGCACCGTATGTGAAAGGGCCGATGCCCTCCATGCCGACGGACTGAGCGACAAATGTCGTACCCCAGATGAAGGCGGCGACAAAGAGTGCCAAGCTGCCGCGCAAACGCACGGGTCTCACCACACTTTCTTAGAGAAGTCATGACAATTTCAGTGCTTCTTCATCTCATCCAAGCATTGAACTTCTCAATGAGCTTCACGGGCTTGTACGACTCCTTCGCCTGTCGAAGCCCCTCGATGCCCATGTCCTCCTCGCGGTTGATGTACGTCATATCGGACCACGCGTGCTCGACGAACGCCTGATTGATCGCAGGGTACGCGCCGCGCACTTCGGGATCTGCCTTTTCCACATGGATGACCGCCGTGTCGTCGTTGAGCTGCTCGCCGAAGGTGAAGGCGACGACGCGCTGTCCGATGAGGATCGCACCGCCCTTGAGCTGAAAATCCTCGAAGTTGTTCAAGACCTCGATGATCGCCTGACGCTCAAGCGCGATGAACGGATCGTCGGGAGCTTCCTGCGCATGCTGCTTGTACCAGCTGTTGATCGTCAGCTTGCATTGCGTGACAATCTCATCCGTAATGGGCTGATACTCGGCCTCGGGATAATTTTTGCGGAAGCTGTTCAGATGGTTCTTCTTCGAATGGAACTTGCGCCCTGCCAGCTTTATCAGATCGTCGGCGAGGTAGACATAGTCAAAGTTGTTGCGGTCAGACTCGACAGCGAAATCTGCGCCCTCGTAATTTTCAAGGATGTCCGCAAAGGAGCGCTCGACGCCCGAAAAGCGCACGGGCTTTCCCTGCGCCTTAAAGTAGTCGATGAAGCGTCCGACGGCAGCCGCCATCTTCTCCTCCGGGCCGAAAGGCTGCATGGCGAATTCTCTCCCCTCCCACTCAGCCTTCATATAAAGCACATCGTCTTCCTTCACCCACATGATCTTGTACGGTTCGTGCCACATGTAGAGGTTCGTAAAATTGAAGTGCGAATTCTCATAGTAACGCGCCCGAAAAAAACAGTCGAGCAGCGGCTTGTCCTCTTTTTGCAAAACCTTGAAATCTATGATGCTCATTCCTCTCTCGCTCAGTCACCAAGGTTCTGCGAACAAGAAGCGTGCGCCTTTTTCTCGCATGAACTCCCGCTGCAAAACCTCACGATTCAGCAATTTTCTTGCCCTGTTGTCCTATCATTATATCAACTGTGTCAAGCAATTAACAATTCCTTCTATTTCAGTCGGAATTGTTAATTGCTTTTTAACTGCACTTGCCCCTTTCCTTTAATCTTACCATGCTATACTTTCCGTATCGAGCAGGAATCCAGCAGCCGGCTCGATGCCAGCGGCAACGGCGGCCCTTTCCACACTTCTGTGCCTCCCTGCTGCTTGAAAATCTAATTCTTTCTCTATCCCGAAAAAGAAGGGCTCGCCTTGCGGCTTGCCCTTCTTTTTTATCTATTTCCCGTTGTCCTCAGACTTCCCCTGACCGCGCTTGACAATTCCCGCCGGCACTGCCACTTTGCGTTTCTTGCGCGCCTTGTGCTCCTCATAGCGTCGCTTTCCTTCCTCGAAAGCGACGCGCGCCTCTTCGGTATCAAGCTCCAGGGGCGGCACGGCTTTCGGCCGTGCGTTGCGGTCAAGCGCCACCATTGTGAAATACGCCGACAGGCCGAGCTGCGGCTCGCTGCCGTCATCGAGATCTTCGACGATAACATTGACGGCGATCTCCATAGAGCTGTGCCCGACGTAGACGACGTCCGCCGTCACAACGACGAGATCGCCGATGCGGATCGGCAGATGGAATTCCAGTTCATCGACGCGCGCCGTCACGACGTTCGAGCGCGCATAGCGCCGCGCCGCCGCGTAAGCCGCCGAATCCATGAGCTTCATGATCTCGCCGCCGTGGACGTTGCCGTTGGGGTTCGCCTGGCTCGGCATCATGACCTCGCTGATGACGATGCGGCTTTCCTGCATACTGAAATGCTTCATGTATTTCCTCCTATCAAAACTGCCGCACAAGCAAAAATAACTCATGCGGCAGTTTCATCTTCCTTATTACCTTTGCTTCGACACCATCTCAGCGAAAGAAGCGCACACCTGCGTCGAAGAGTCCCTGATCCTTGTTGCCCGGCACGTTCTTCGAGATGTTGTCGCCGACGCGCTCGGAGTGCCCCATCTTGCCGAGGATGCGGCCATTGGGGCTTGTGATCGCCTCGATCGCTTCCATCGAACCGTTCGGATTGAACGGCGATTCCATCGTCGGCTCGCCTGCATCGTCGACATACTGCGCCGCGATTTGCCCGCGTATGCGCATCCTCGCGATGACTTCCTTGTCGGCGACAAACCTTCCTTCACCGTGCGCGACAGGAATCGTATGAATATCGCCGACTGAGACGTTGTTGAACCACGGCGATAGGTTCGACATGATGCGTGTCTGCACCATGCACGAGATGTGTCTGCCGATCGTATTGCGCGTGAGCGTCGGAGACTCCGGATCAAGCGGCATGATCTTGCCGTAAGGAAGGAGGCCGAGCTTGACGAGCGCCTGGAAGCCGTTGCAGATACCGAGGATCAGCCCCTCTCGCTTCTGCAGAAGTTCCATGATCGCCTCGGCGATGCGCGGATTTCTGAGCGTCGCCGCGATGAACTTGCCCGAGCCGTCCGGCTCGTCACCACCCGAGAAACCGCCCGGCAGCATGAGGATCTGCGCCTTGTTGATGCCCGAGGTGATCGCCTGCACCGATTCTTCGACCGTCTGCGGCGTGAGATTGCGAATGACGAGCGCATCGACTTCGCCACCCGCCTTCTCAAAGGCGCGCTGCGTCTCGTACTCGCAGTTGATGCCGGGGAAAACAGGCATGAAGATGCGTGGCTTCGTATAGCGATCGCTGGCTCGCTGACGCACGCCGCGGCGGAACGGCGCGGCTGCCGAGGCCGTCCTGCCCTTGCTGCTGACTGCCGCCGGGAAGATGCCGTCAAGCGCTCCCACATAAGACTCGCGAAGCTCATCGAGCGTCTGCACCATACCATTGCAAACGATGCTCGCAACCGTCGTCGTGCGCCCGAGGAGCGTCCACTTGACGCCGGCGAGCGCATCCGTCACGTTGACCGCCTCGCTCATCTCCAAGAGAATCGTACCGTAGGCGGGACGGAAGAGATCTTCGAACTTGATCGCGCCGGGCGCCGCCTTGAAACCGAGGCCGTTGCCCATGCACATCTTCGTCAGAGCAGCCGCGATGCCGCCCCTGCCGACACTCGATGCCGAGAACACGCGGCGGCTCTGCATCAGAGCGTGCACGCGCTCATAGTTGCGGCGCAGGTTGGCAAAAACAGGCAGATCGTTCGCATCAATCGGCACTTCGACAGCATAGACCTTGCTGTTCGCGTACTTGAATTCGGCGGAAATCGCCTCGCTCGCTTTCATGACGTTGACGGCAAAGGCAACGACCGTAGGCGGCACATGGATGTTTTCAAACGTGCCCGACATCGAATCCTTGCCGCCGATGGCAGGCACGCGAAGCTCATGCTGCGCCCATAGTGCACCCAAAAGCGCCGCAAACGGCATGCCCCACTTCTCAGGATCCTTGCCAAGGCTCTCGAAGTACTCTTGCAAGGAGAGGCGCACCGTCGCCGCATCCGCGCCGAGCGCCACCATCTTCGTAACCGCCTCGACGATGGCATAGAGCGCACCGTGGAACGGACTCCACTCTGACAAGTACGGGTCGAAACCGAAGGTCATCGCCGTCGCCGTATCCGTTTCGCCCTTCTTCACGGGAATTTTCGCGACCATGCCCTGCTGCGGCGACAGCTGATCCTTACCGCCAAACGGCATCAGAACCGTGCCCGCGCCGACCGTAGAGTCAAAGCGCTCAGCAAGTCCCTTCTGACTGGCAACATTGAGATCGGCGAGGTTTGCATGCCATGCCGCCGTAAGGTCGCGCTGGTTCTTGACGACAGCAGGCGGCAGCTGGCGCAGATAGTTTGTCTCCATGTCGGGTGACTTCAAGGTTACGCGCGCATGCTGCTTGACGCCGTTCGTATCGAGGAATACACGCGCAAGGCTCACAATCTTCTGCCCGCGCCAGACCATCTCAAGCCTGCCTGTATCCGTGACCTGAGCGATCGGCGTCGCCTCGAGATTTTCGCGATCAGCGAACGCCGTGAGAACGGGTAGAGCCTCGGGACGCATGACGAGAGCCATGCGCTCCTGCGACTCGGAAATGGCAAGCTCCGTGCCGTCGAGTCCCTCGTACTTTTTCTTCACGGCATCGAGATCGATCGCCAAGGACGGCGCAAGTTCGCCGACCGCGACGGCGACGCCGCCCGCACCGAAGTCGTTGCAGCGCTTGATGAAACGGCTGACCTCGGGATGGCGGAAGAGGCGCTGAAGCTTGCGCTCCGTCGGCGCATTTCCCTTCTGCACCTCGGCGCCCGCCGTTGTCAAAGAAGCCTCCGTGTGTACCTTCGACGAGCCGGTCGCGCCGCCGCAGCCGTCGCGTCCCGTGCGGCCGCCGACCAAGACGACGACGTCGCCCGGCTCCGGCGTCTGGCGCACGACGTCCGCCTGCGGCACAGCGCCGATGACGGCGCCGATCTCCATGCGCTTCGCCATGTAGCCTTCATGGTAGAACTCATGCACCTCGCCCGTCGCAAGACCGATCTGGTTGCCGTAGGAGCTGAAGCCTGCCGCCGCCCCCTGCGTAATCTTCTTCTGTGGCAGTTTGCCCGGCAATGTATCGGCGATCTTGCCGCGTGGGTCGGCGGCGCCAGTCACACGCATCGCCTGATAGACGTAGGAACGCCCCGACAGGGGATCACGGATCGCACCGCCAAGGCACGTCGCCGCACCGCCAAACGGTTCAATTTCCGTCGGATGGTTGTGCGTCTCATTCTTGAACATCACGAGCCAATTTTCTTCCTTGCCGTCAATCTCCACAGGCACGACGATGCTGCACGCGTTGACCTCATCGGAAGCATCGAGATCTTCCAAAAGCCCCTGCTGACGCAGCGCCTTCATGCCGATACAGGCGAGATCCATCAAGGAGACGTCGATCTTCTTTCCCCCGTAAATCTTCTCACGGTCGAGCATGTAGAGCTTCACTGCCTGCGCAAGCATCGGTGCGTATTTGCCGTTGCCGAAGTCCACCTTGTCGATGACCGTCGTAAACGTCGTATGGCGGCAGTGATCAGACCAATACGTGTCGATGACGCGAAGCTCCGTGATCGTCGGCTCACGCTTCTCCGCCGAGGCAAAATACTTCTGGCAGAACTGCAGATCCTCCAGACTCATGGCAAAGCCGCGCTCTTTCAACAAATTTCCGAGCGCCGCCACATCCATGCGGCAGAATCCCGCAAGCGTCTCCACATCGACAGGCTCTTCGATCTTCTCCGCGAGCGTCGCCGGCTTCTGCAAAGCGGCCTCGCGGCTTTCGACCTTGTTGATGCAGTACGCCTTAATCTTTGCCAAAAGATCTGCCGAAATCGTGCCGACGAGCACATAAACGATCGCCGTGCGAATTGTCGGACGCTCCTTCTGCGTCACAAGCTGCACGCACTGCGCCGCCGAATCAGCACGCTGGTCGTACTGCCCCGGCAGATACTCAACAGCGAACGCCTTCGACTCGGGAAAGTCGGGCAGTTTCTCCTCATAGACCGTATCGACGGGCGGCTCAACGAAGACGATGTCGCGCACCGCCTTGTATTCTTCGTCTGAAAGTCCCTCGATGTCGTAGCGAATGAAGATGCGCACTGCCTTGAGCTCCGTCGCCAAACGGAACGTCTCCGTCAGGTCGTCACAAAGCTGCTGCGCGGGAATGTCGAAATATCCCTGCCTCTTCTCTACAAAAAGTCTTCTTACACTCATGCCCACAAACCATCCTCTCTGGTCAGTTCCCTGATCTCTTCTTGCATCTTGTCAGTTCTTCATCAACTCCAAATCAATCTTCACGACGACCTTCGTCACGTCCGCTGGATACTCGTCGAGCACCGAAACGCCCGGGCGATGCACGTCCTCCGGATAGAGCACGGCATAGCTTCCCGCCTTGAGCAGGATGCTGCTCTCGGGAATCAGGGCGCGATAAAAGATGATGTCCCGCGCCTCATCGTAAGGCTCCATCTCCACGAGGTCGGGACTCATCGGACACCAGCCGAGAAACTCCTCGCCGTCTGCGACATACTGAACATCCACGAATTTTCGATGCGCCTCGGGAGCGCACTCTGCCTGCGGCCGCGTCGTATAGCGCGAAAGCAGCGCGAAGATCTTGTCGCCGTCAATCTCGTGACGCCCTTCCGGCATATTGCGGAAGTCCTGTGCGCACAAGAAGGCAAGCGCTTTCATCAGAGCCGCCGAATATCCCTTCTGCTCATCCTTCGATACCCCGATGATGCCCGTCATCATAAGCAATCCTCCTTCGCTATAGGAAGCGCAGACAAATTCAGCGCTTCCCCAAAAAAGCGATTGATTTCCCCATTTATTCTATGCTATTATCCTTTATAGCGTTTCTTTTAGGAATCACTGATAAATTCAGCCACCCATCTTCACACATCTGCACTGTCCTCTCGTCGTCGACAAATCCTCGACGTAGCACCGCTACGCCTGCGGTTTGTCTCCTCGATAGAACCAGCGCATCTGTGCAAATCTGGGCGACCTCATTTTATCAGCGCTTCCTTTATATTATATGATGAAAGACCAATATCCGCAAGTGAATTGGGGCAGAGAAGGAGAAATGACTATGCGCGAACTCTTGGAACTCTTAGAGCACGACGCCCGCCGTCCCGTTGGCGAGATCGCTGCCGTGCTCAAGAAAAGCGAGTATGAAGTGGAAAAGGACATCCGGGGACTGGAGCAGGACAAGATCATCCTCAGCTACAACACCTTGATCAACTGGCAGAAATTTGGCGACGACACGGTCACGGCGATCATCGAGGTCAATCTCACGCCCGAGCGCGAAGTCGGCTTCGACGCCATCGCCGAGCGCATCTATCGCTTTGAAGAGGTGCGCACCGTCTACCTCATGAGCGGCAGCTTCGATCTCCTCGTCATCATCGAGGGCAAATCGCTGCAGGACGTCGCCAACTTCGTCGCGACGCGCCTCTCGACGATCGATGGCGTCACGCAGACGCGCAGTCACTTCATGCTCAAGGCGTACAAGAAGGACGGCACGATCATCGACGACAAGGAGAAGGATCGCCGACTGGTGGTGTCGCCATGACGAACTGGAAGGAGCGCATCTCACCCGCCGTCCATGCCGTGCCGCCCTCAGGCATAAGAAAATACTTCGACATCGCCGCCGAGATGGAGGACGTCGTATCCTTGGGCGTCGGCGAACCGGACTTCATCACGCCGTGGTCGATCCGCGAAAGCTGTGTCCACGGGCTTGAGCAGGGCTACACCTCCTACACGGCAAACCGCGGCATGCTCGAACTGCGTGAAGAAATTGCCGCGCACTACGCGAGCCGCTACGGCATTTCCTATGAACCGGCAAAAGACATCCTCATCACCGTCGGCGTCAGCGAGGCGCTCGACATCGCCATGCGCGCCATACTCTCGCCCGGCGATGAAGTCTTGATTCCCGAGCCTTGCTACGTCTCCTACCAGGCCTGCGTGACCTTTGCGGGCGGCAAGCCCGTGCCCGTCGCCGCAAAACTCGAAAACGACTTCCGCATCACGCCCGAAGAACTTGAGCCGCACGTGACGAAGCGAACGAAGGCGCTTCTGATCGGCTACCCGAACAACCCGACGGGCGCCGTCATGGCGAAGGACGACCTTCAGAAGATCGCCGCCTTCGCCGAAAAGCACGATCTCATCGTCGTCTCCGACGAAATCTACGGCGACCTCACCTACGGCGGCATGGAACACACGGCATTCTCCTCGCTGCCCGGCATGAAGGAGCGCACGATTCTCTTGAACGGCTTCTCCAAGGCCTACGCCATGACGGGCTGGCGCATCGGCTATGCGCTCGGCAACCCCGACTTCATCGCCGCTATGACGAAGATCCATCAGTACACGATGCTCTGCGCCCCCATCACGGCGCAAATCGCCGCCGTCGAAGCTCTGCGCCGCGGCGAGAAGTACATGAAAAAGATGGTCGCAGAATACGACCGCCGCCGCCGCCTCATCTACGACGGTTTCCAGAAACTCGGTCTTTCGTGCTTCGAGCCGAAAGGCGCCTTCTACATCTTTCCGAACATCACGTCGAGCGGCTACACGGATGAAGAATTTGCCGAAAACCTGCTCATCAAGGAGCACGTCGCCCTCGTCCCCGGCAGCGCCTTCGGCGAAAGCGGCAAGGGACATATCCGCTGTTCCTACGCGACTTCCATCGACAAGATTTCCGAGGCCCTCGCAAGGATCGGCAACTTCCTCAAGAATCATCGGAAATAAGAGACACAAAGCCCCGCTTGTGCGCCTTCTCTTTCGAGAGACGCTCAAGCGGGGCCTTGCCCATTATCCCGCAAAATCATCAAAAACCCTCCACCATCATACCCCCTGCCTCGCTGCGCGATGCTGCACGCCTGCCCGCTGCCGAAATCTCCACGCTGTAAGCGTCCGACTCCGTACCGCGCAGAGGTTTCCTCGCCTCATGCGTCTCCTGCTTTTTCTCGCGCCGCGCTGTCTCTTCAAAAAAGGAAATCGGCGCAAGCGGCTTCACACGGTGCAGCCGTTCCACCTGGACATCCATTCGGAAAACCTCCTTCCATGAAAGTTCTGAATGAACGAAGGTTCTGAATCTTCTTTCTACTTGCATTATATCACAGACGCCATCCGATGAAAAGACGAAGAGCTGCCACATCGACGAAATGTGGCAGCTTTTCTATGCTTTTTCGTTTGCTTTTATTTTCCCTTCGCGAGCACGACGCGGCTCAGGATGACGATCACGAGCGCGAAGACGGCGAGGCCGAGCATTTCCGCCGTGTCGGCGAAATCGGCACCGACGAGCGCCAGCGGGCTTTCGCTGCCGCCGCTCGATACGGATATGGCGATGAGTCCGGCGAGCGCGACGCCGACGATGGATTCGCCGACGATGAGTCCCGAGGCGAAGAGCGTACCGCGGCGGCGTGCCGCTTTGCCCTCTTCCGCCCCGCGATCTTTCAGCACCTTGTCGAGCACATAGCCAAGGACAGCGCCAATGACGAGCGGAGTCTGGATGCTCGGCGGCAGGTAGATGCCCATGCCAACGGCCAAAGGCGGCAGCATGAGATTCCTCGTCGTGCGGCGCAGGAAGAGATCGACGAGCACGATGACGACGCCGAGTCCGAGACCGATGTAGATGTACTCCCATGCGAGATTGTTCGAGAAGATTCCCTCGGCGATCGTCTTCATGAGCACCGCCTGCGGCGCGGCAAGCGCCTGCGAAGGATCCATGCCCTCACGCGGCAAGGCGCCGACGAAGCCGTACGCCTCATAGAGGAGGTTCAGGACGGGCGCGATGACGAGTGCGCCGACGACGCAGCCAAGAAGAAGCGCGACCTGCTGACGCCACGGCGTCGCACCGACGAGCCAACCCGTCTTGAGGTCCTGCATATTGTCGTTCGAGATGCAGGCGATGGCGAGGATGATCGACGTCGTGAAAATAGCCGTCGCCGTCGCGAACTTCTCACCGCCCGGCAAATCGAAGATGCCGAACGAAGAGCAGAGCGCGTACATGACGAGCGAGGCGACGATGATGCCGAGGATGCCGATACCCGAGATCGGACTCGACGACGTGCCGACGAGGCCTGCCATGTAGGCGCAGGCAGCGGCGACGAAGAAGCCCATGAATACGGCGACGCCGACGCCGACGAGCGTGAAGGCGAGCACCTGACCACTTGGCAGTCCCTCCGGACTGACAAAGGCGTAGAATACAGCGAGCAGACCGACGACTGTCAGCAGGAATACGAATCCGATGCTCTTCATCGACATGTCGATGTCCATGCGATGCCTGTCCTTGATCGTCTCGGGCATGCGCATGGCGGCAAGCGATTCCTTCATGCCGTCGATGACGGGACGCGCGAGCGTAATCAGCGTCCAGATGGCGGCGACGCCCATGGCGCCCGCGCCGATGAGGCGAACGCGCTCCTGATAGACGGCGGCAGCGAACTTCTGCATCGTCACGCCGTCGGGCGGCGTACTCGTGATCGTGTAGAAGGGAACGAAACCCGCCCAAGCGATGAGGATGCCAACGAGCATGGCAAGACCGCTCGCTATGCCGATGAGGTAGCCTGCACCGACGAGAGCCGACGAATAGCCGATAGGGAACTGCGTCATGCCGCGCCCGACGGGAATCCAGACAGAAAGCGCACCCGACAGCACTTGAAAGCCGCTCGTGCAGAGCGCGATGACACCCGCGACGAAACTGCCCGACAGAATTTCCTTGAGCCCTGTGCCTTTGCCCTTGCCATCTTCATCATGCGCATTGACCTTCAGGATCTCCGCCGCCGCAACGCCCTCGGGATAAGCGAGATCACTGTGCACGACCATGGCGCGGCGCAAGGGGATCGTAAAGAGCACGCCCAAGCAGCCGCCGCAAGCCGCGACGAGAAGCGTCTGCGTGAACTCGAAGCCGTGCCAGTAGCCGATCATGAGCATGCCCGGAATGATGAAGATGATCGCGGACAAGGTGCCGGCCGCCGAGGCCTGCGTCTGCACCATGTTGTTTTCCAGGATATTGGAATCCTTCGCCATCTTGAGGACGGCCATCGAGATGACAGCTGCCGGAATGGCGGACGAGAACGTCAGGCCGACCTTCAGCCCCAAGTAGACGTTCGATGCCGTAAAGATCACTGTCAATACGGCACCCAAGAGCATGCCGCGCACGGTAAGCTCAGGTAATCGCAGCTCATGCTGCATGAACTCATTGTGTTCATTTTTCATAGTATCGCTCCCTATAGTAATTTGCGCCCATGAAGCAGGCGAATGGATGCCTGTCTATTATAGCACATATTTATAGAACATATGGCAAAATTTATATAAAAATCGTAAAAATGAATCCATTTTCCTCATTTGTCCCAAATAAGAAATCGCTGCGCAATTTGGCGCAGCGATTTCTTGCCATATATCAGCCGGCAAGCTTGTCCTTCATGACGTCGATTGCCTTCAAGAGCTGCACGTCCTGTGCACCGTCCGCCTGCGGCTCGACGCGAACGTCTGGCTCAATGCCCGTGCCGTCGATGCTTCTGCCCGACGGAGTGTAATACTTGGCAATCGTGAGCTTCAGTGCATCGTCATCGTAGAGCGGTAAGATGACCTGCACGGAGCCTTTGCCATACGACGTCTGGCCGACGATCGTCGCCGCGCCCGTATCCTGCAGTGCGCCCGCGAGGATTTCGCTCGCCGAGGCGCTGTTGCCGTCGATGAGCACGACGAGCGGATATTTCTCTTCCGAGAGCTCCGATTCATATTCTTCGCGTCTTCCGTCCTTCTGCACGACGGAGACGATCGGTCCCTTCGGTACAACCATATTGGCGATCGCCACACAGCTCGTCACAAGTCCGCCGGGGTTCTCGCGCAAGTCGATGATCATGCCCTTGACGCCTTCATTTTCCAGCGCATGATAGGCATCTTTGAACTCATCTGCCGTATGCTCGGAGAACGAAGCGATGCGGATGTAGCCGATGCCGTCCGTGTCGGGCAGCATTTGCCCTGCGACCGTATGCACCTGGATCGTCGCGCGCCGCACAACGTAGTCCTTGTCCTCTTCGCCTGCGCGGCGAACCCTGAGCGTCACTTCACTGCCGATCTCGCCGCGAATGTGCAACACGACCTCTTCCGGCTCAATCTCGCTCGTCGGCACACCGTCGACGGCGATGATCTCATCGCCCGTCTTGATGCCCGCCGCCTCGCTCGGCGTCCCCTCCATGACGGAAATGACCGTGATCTTGTTGTCCTTGAAGCCCATGACGATGCCGACGCCGCCGAAGCTTCCCTCCGTATGCGAGCGCATGAGTTCGTACATCTTGGGATCGAGATAGATGGAATGGGGATCGTCAAGCGTCTTGACCATGCCCGAGATGGCGCCGTCGATGAGCTTCGTATAGTCGACGTCGCGCACATACTGCGTCTCGATGAAGCGCAGAGCGCCGAAGAAGCGCAGGATATCCTTCGTCTTCTGATTATTGAACCCCATCAAGGCGTAGAATCCGAAGATCGTCGCGTTGAGCGTCACGACAGCCGTCGCGACGACGAGCAGGAAAACCGTTTTCTTTTTCAAAATATCCTCCACCTATCAAAGATACCCCATGGGGTCGACAGGTTCGCCGTCAACACGAACCTCGAAGTGGCAGTGCGGCCCTGTGGAATTCCCCGTCGAGCCGCATTCGGCGATCGCCTGTCCCTGCGAGACGCTTTGCCCTTCGCTGACGAGGAGCGCTTGGTTGTGCCCATAAAGCGTCGATATGCCGCCGCCGTGGTCGATGATGACGGCATAGCCATAGCCCGAAATCCAACCGGCATAAGAGACGATGCCCGCGCCGGCCGCATGAATCGTATCGCCGTAGTCGCCGCCGATGTCGATGCCCGAATGGAAGCGGCTCGCGCCCGTGATCGGATGGACGCGCCAGCCGAAGGGCGAGGTGATCGGCCCGCCAAGCGGCCAGTTGAGCGCTCCGCCGCCCGAAAGGGCGGGGGACGCCGGCTGATAGCGGCTGTTTCGGATCATCTGCTCGACTTCCTTGGATGCCGCAAGATTCTCGTTGATGATGCGTTCCTGCGTCGCGCGATCCGTTTCCATCTTGTCAATGATCGCCTGCTTTGCCGCCTGCTTCTTCTCCGCCTCTTTCTTACGGCCAGCAGCGGAGACGACGAGCTTTTCTTTCGCCGCCTTGTCCTTTTCCAATTCCTTCTGCGACGTCTCGATCGCAGTCTTTTCCGCAAACACGACCTGCACGAGGTCGTAGTCCTGCTGAATGACGCGCTTCAAGAGATCCATGCGCGTAAAGAAGTCCTGAAAATCCTTCGCGCCGAAAAGGACGTCGAGATAGTTGATCTGACCGTTGATGTAGATGTCGCGCACGCGCTTGGCGAGCTGGTCGCGCTTCACGGCAAAGTCCTTATTCAATACCTTGAGCTTGTCTTCATTCTCATCGATGCGTGACTCGGTCGCGTCAAGTTCCTTCTTCACGTCCTTGTAGGCTTTCGTCGCCTCGTCTGCCGCCTCATCGACAACACGCTTCTCTTCGGAAAGCCCCTCGATCCTGGACTCGATCTCGTTCTTCTTCTTCTGCGCCTGCTCCGCCTTTTCGATATGCGCGTCGCGCTGCTCCTCCAGGGTCTCGGCCTGAGCGAGCGGCGCAAGCGTCATCAAGTAGACGGCAGAAAGAAGCGCCGCCGCCGCTTTCTTCCCCTTTCTCCCTCCTGCGGGATAAAAAACCATGAGAAAAGCCTCCTATACCTTGAGGAATCGCTTCAAGGAAATCGTGCTGCCCAAGGCGCCGATTCCCATGCCGCTCAAGACCATCACGAGGCTGATGAAGTTGACAAACGGATACTGCGGTATGAGCGGCAGAAACGCCAGCGTGCTGTAAACCTTCGCCGTGATCAGCCCGTAAATGCTTCGAAGTGCGATGGAAGCGAGGACACCGCCAAAGAAGCCGAGCACGACGCCCTCCAAGAGGAACGGCCAGCGAATGAACCAATCCGTCGCGCCGACGTATTTCATGATGGCGATTTCTTTGCGGCGTGCGAAGACTGTCAGGCGGATCGTGTTCGAGATGATGAAGAGCGTCGCGCCCGCCAAGAGCAGCATGAGCGTGAAGCCGAAGATACGCACGAGGCGCGTCATGTCGAAGAGGTGCTCGACGACGTCCTGCCCATACTTCACCGATTCGACGCCGCCGAACTTCTCGATTGCCTTTGCAGCCGTCTCCACCATCGTCGGCTGCTTGACCGTGACCTCGAAGGCGTTCGGCAGAGGATTCTTGTCGCCGAGCGCATCGAGCAGATACTTCTGGTCGCCGAGCCTTTCTCGTAAGCGCACGATGGCGTCCTCGCGACTCACATACTGCACGCTCTCAATGCCCTGCATCTTCTTCAAGTCGTCTTCGAGATCATCGATTTCCGATCCTTTGAGCTTGTCGTCCAAATAGACGTTGATCTGCACCTGTGATTCAAGCATCGACGCCATGCGGTTCATGTTGAGCACGATGATGAGGAACATGCCTAGCACGAAGAGCGATACGGCGACCGTGCTGATGGAGGCGAACGACATCCAGTTGTTGCGCTTGATCGATATGCAGACCTCGCGCACGAAATACTCCGTCGTCCTAAGCTTCATAGCCGTCCCCCCCCTTCATCTCGTCGCGCACGATGCGTCCGCCCTCGATGGCGATGACGCGCTTCTTCATCGTGTCCACGATGTTCTTATCGTGCGTCGCCATGACGATCGTCGCTCCCGCATCGTTGATGCGGCGAAAGATGTCCATGATCTCCCACGACGTATCGGGATCGAGATTTCCCGTCGGCTCATCGGCGATGATGAGCGCGGGATCGTTGACGATGGCGCGTGCAATGGCCACGCGCTGCTGTTCGCCGCCCGAAAGCTGCGAGGGGAAATTCTTCCACTTCTCGCGCAGCCCGACAATGTCGAGGACAGCGTTCACGCTGCGCTGCATGAGGCGACGCGGCGCTTCGATGACCTCCATGGCAAAAGCGACATTCTCATAGACCGTCTTGTCAGGCAAAAGGCGATAGTCCTGAAAGATTACGCCGAGACCGCGCCGCATGTACGGCACATCCTTCGGGCGAAGTTTCATCATATCATGCCCGTTGACGCGTAGACTGCCGCTCGTCGGCAGAATTTCTCGGAGCAGCATGCGCACGAAGGTCGACTTGCCTGCACCACTCGCCCCCACGAGAAAGACGAAATCCCCCTTCTCGATCCTGACATTCACATGGTCGAGCGCCACCGTGCCGTTGTCATAAACCTTGGAAACATCCTTCATATAAATCATTGCAGTGAATTCCCCCATACCAAGTGCCTATTTTTGGCATTCGTACTTATTATAGCACACTTCTCCTAATTTCACTCCCTTAATTATATCACAGAAAACGAAGCGATTCCCCAATCATTTTCTCATATCAACTGCACACAAAAAGAACTGCCGCACACCTTCGTACAGCAGTTCCCTATGTTCTTGCACCCTTGGCTAGCGATTGATGTGATGCGAACCGAGGTCGTCGATGACCGCTTTTTCCTTCTTGCCGAGAACCCAGCCGAGCAGCTTGATCTCCGCATACAGTTCCATGCGCTGCTCGCGGTGGTCGCCCTGCGCCTGCATCAGCTCGTTGTACTTCTTGATCTTCACCTCGTACTGCGCCTTGACCTCCGCCTGCGAACGCATCTTCAGCGGACGCGAAGAGACTTCCGGCACTCCGTTCATATTCATGCAATCAGCCTTCTTTCTTTGTGAAAACGTCTGCACTTCGCTCTGTTACTCCGCCGCACTCTCCTGCGCACGCGATGCGGCCTCAGGACGCATGTGCGGGAAGAAGAGCACGTCGCGGATCGACGAACTGTCCGTCAGGAGCATGACGAGACGATCGATGCCAATGCCGAGGCCGCCCGTCGGCGGCAAGCCATATTCCATCGCCGTGATGTAGTCGCTGTCCATCGGGTGCGCCTCGTCGTCGCCGGCTTCGCGCTGCTTCACCTGCTCAAGGAAGCGCTCCTTCTGATCGATCGGATCGTTGAGCTCCGTGAAGCCGTTCGCAAGCTCGCGCCCGTAGACGTAAAACTCGAAGCGGTCGGTGATGCGCGGATCCTCGGGGTTGCGCTTCGCCAAGGGCGAGATCTCCGTCGGATGACCCGTGATGAACGTCGGCTGAATCAGGGACTCTTCGACCTTCGCCTCGAACGCCTCGTTCAAGATGCCGCCGATACCGTGCTTCTCCTCGTAGGCGACGCCGATCGCATCCGCCATGGCACGCGCCTCTTCGACGGTTTGGGCGCTCATGAAGTCCTTGCCCGTCGCCTCTTTCACTGCGTCGTTCATGCTGATGCGGCGAATCTTCGAGAGGTCGATCTCCGTGCCTTCGTAGGTCAGCGCCGTCGTACCGAGCACGTCCTTCGCAGCCTGGCAGCATATCCCCTCCGTCACGTCCATGAGATCGTTGTAGTCGGCATACGCCTGATAAATCTCAATGGATGTGAACTCAGGGTTGTGGCGCACGTCGATGCCCTCGTTGCGGAAAATGCGCCCGATTTCGTAGACGCGCTCCAAGCCGCCGACGATGAGCCTTTTGAGATTCAGCTCCGTCGCAATGCGCAGGTAGAGCTTCATGTCGAGCGCGTTGTGATACGTCACGAAGGGACGCGCCGCCGCGCCGCCCGCAATCGTCGACATCACAGGCGTCTCCACTTCGAGGAAGCCGCGCTCGTCGAGGTAGCGGCGGATCGACTGGATGATCTTCGTGCGCGCGATGAACGTGTCCTTGACCTCAGGATTCATGATGAGGTCGACATAGCGCTGGCGGTAGCGCATTTCCACATCCTTCAGCCCATGAAACTTTTCGGGAAGCGGACGCAGCGACTTCGAGAGAAGCGTGAAGTCATCGACGCGTACCGTGAGCTCGCCGCGCCGCGTGCGGAAGACGACGCCTCGGACGCCGATGATGTCGCCGATGTCCAGGAGCTTGAACTCCTTGTACTTCTCCTCGCCCAGAACGTCGAGCTTGAAGTAGATCTGAATCTTGCCCGAAAGATCCATGAGTACGGCGAAGCTCGCCTTGCCATGGCCGCGGATCGCCATCAAACGCCCGGCGATGCTGACCTCCGTCTCGCTCTCCGCCTCCTCGCCGAGCGAGGCGAATTCCGCGAGCAGTTCGTCCGCATGGCGCGTGACCTCGTAGCGATGCCCAAAGGGCGCAACGCCCATCTCGCGGAACTTCTCCATCTTCTCGCGGCGCACGCGCATGAGATCGTTCAGATCTTCCTTCTGCACCGCGTCCTGCTGCTTGTTCTCAGCCAATATTTCCTCTCCTAACTCATATATCGCTTGCTTACTTGATTTCTACAACCTCGTACTGAATGATTCCGGCCGGCGCATGAACGTCGACGCGATCGCCGACCTTCTTGCCGATGATCGCTGCGCCCACAGGCGATTCATTCGAGATCTTGAACTCCGTCGGATCTGCCTCTGCCGAGCCGACGAGCGTATACGTCTCCTGCTCATCGAACTCAACGTCCTTGACGACGACGGTGCTTCCCATCTGCACGGTGTCAGAAGATGCGCCGCCCTGGATGATGTCGCTATTTCTTATCTTCGCCTCAAGATCGAGAATCTCGCCCTCAAGGAACGCCTGCTCGTTCTTCGCGTCGTCGTACTCCGAGTTTTCCGAGAGATCGCCGAGCGCGATCGCCGCCTTGAGTCGCTCCGATACCTCGATGCGCCGCACGCTCTTCAAATAGTCGAGCTTCTCCTGCAGCTTTTTGTAGCCCTCTTCCGTCAGCATTACACGCTTTTCTGCCATCAAAATTCCCCTTTTCCCGGCACTTGGCACTCCTCCGCGAACAGGCTCGCCAAGCACGCTCCGCGCCCGGCCGCCCTGCAAAAAGAAGTGCCGTCTGATACTGCCCCGTATATCCTATCATTATAGGTAGCAAGCCGCGCCTTGTCAAATCCCCGCTTCAGCCGAAAGCGCGACGCCAAGTCCCGCCTGCGTCAAATGCGCGGCAAGCGCGATCTTCTTTTCACGCGGCAGTCGCTTAATCTCGCACTCGCGGCGCTGCGCCTCGCACTTTTCCTCGAACTCCTCATAGTAAAAGAGCCGCACGGGACGGCGGCTCCTCGTATACTTCGCGCCCTTGCCCGCATTGTGCGCGGCAAGACGCTTCTCCAAGTCGTTCGTCCATCCCGTGTAGAGCGTACCGTCTGCACAGATGAGGATGTAAGTGAACGCCTTCACCTCACTCTTTTTCCTCGCGGCGAATCGTGACCTTTTCCATGACGACCTTCGCGAGCGGCTTGTCTTGGAAATCCGTGTCAACCTTGCCGATCTCGCGCACGACATCCATGCCCTTGACGACCTTGCCAAAGACCGAATGATGCCCGTCGAGCCACGGCGTCGCCGCGAGCGTGATGAAGAACTGCGAGCCACCCGTGTTCGGCCCTGCGTTCGCCATCGACAGCACGCCCTCGCTGTCATGCTTCAGATCCTTATGGAACTCATCGGGAATCACGTAGCCAGGACCGCCCGTGCCCGTACCGTTCGGATCGCCGCCTTGGATCATGAACCCATCGATCACGCGGTGGAAGATCAAGCCGTCGTAGAAGCCCTTCTCCGCAAGGTCGATGAAATTCTTCACTGTGATCGGCGCCTTGTCCTCGAAAAGCTCGATTTCAAACGTGCCATGATTTGTCTCAAAAACTGCAATAGGATTTGCCATTTTTTTCGCTCCTTTATCCTTGTCATTCATGCCTGCCGCTGAGCAGCCCGTCGTAAAGAGGACGAATGCCGCCAGCAAAAAAACGAGAGCCTTCTTCATGGTGTGAATCCTCCTTCCGCCGTCCAGCGCCGCCTCTCCCCCGCTTCCTGCGGCGTCCAGTACGGCACGGCGCGCCCCTCAGCGAAGAAATCCGCCGCCGGATGCCACGCCGGATAGCCGACGCTGTGCATCGTCACGAGCGCCTTGATGTTCGTACGCGCACAGAACTCCTTCGCGCCGATGTCGGCGAACTCCTCAAGCCGCCCATCGACAGGGAAGAATGCGACATCGGCAGTCAGCCCGTCAAGCTTCTTCATCTGTTTCATGAAGCCGTTTCGCGCAAACTTGTTGTTCTCCTCCGTATCGCCCTTCCAATGCCACCAGTTGAAGTCTCCCGCATGGAAGATGCGCACGCCCTCGACCTCCACGAGAAACGACGTGCCCGTGTCCGTCGAGTCAAACGTATCGACGCGAAGACCCGCTTCCTCATAGTGGCTGTAGTTTTCAAGATAGACCGTCTTTTCCGCGGGAAACCGCTTGCCGCGCTTCGTGCGCCGAATCTCCGCCGCCATGACGTAGCGCGTGACCGAGGGCGCATAGTCGAGAATATGCGCGTCGAAGTGATCGAAATGCGCGTGCGACACAAAGAAATACACGCGCTCCGCCCCCGCTAAGAGACTCTCAACCGCCTGCGCGGGGTCGAGGTAGTCGTCAAAGACGAGCAAAGTGCGCGAAAGCCGCACGGCAAAGCCGCTGTTCAATAGATATGCAATCTCCAAAAGCTGCCTCCTTCCAGAAGTGCCTGTATCATTATAGCAGAAGAATACGGGAAAAGACAATTCCTTTGCTCTTCTGCACCCGTTCCCCTAGATTTCCCCGCATTCACCGTGATATATGCGCATGGCGCAAAAATCGCGGACGATCCCATGTCTTGACAAGCGCCGCTTTCAAGAAGAGCTTGAGCAGGGCGATCTCTTCTTTGACGTCAAAAGCTTCGAGAGATTGGTAGTAGCATGAGTTTACAACAGTTCCTTATAATTTCTTGCTCCATAAAAGATACGATATATTTTCACACATTGTTTTGATTCATCAATCTTATAAAGCAAGATATATTTCCCAATCACTGCCTTACGATATCCTAAAGATCGCAGGTATGGATCGCGCGATTCTTCATACATCTTCGGCATATTTTTAAGATTTGTGTAACAATCGTTCACAGCATCCAAAAAATGTTCTGCCGCTATAGGATTCGCAAGTTCCTTCGTCATATACGAAACAATTTGCTCAAAATCTTCTTCTGCCGCCCGCGACAAAAAAAGCCTATACATGATACTTCTGCCTCAGTTTTTGCAAAGACTCCTCTGCATCCGTCACATCTCCACTATGAAAATCTTCTTCCGCAGCAGAAAGTTTTTGATAAATCTCCTGCCTGAGCATATATTCATCATAAGTTTTCATACTCATAATGACCATATCACCATAGCCATTTTTTGTAACATAAATCGGTTCGCTTGATTCCGCACACATTTTTGAAATCGCGTTGGTATCTTTGAGATCATGAATTGGAACAATCTTCGGCATACACTCACTTCCTTCCCCCATGATTATACCATACTTTCGCCCATGCAACGCACTTCTCACTCGAATAATCCCAACTGCTCATTCTTCACCACATACGAAACCTGCCTTGCATCTTGCACGATGTCGCCCGGCTCCACACGACCGATGAGGAGCGGCGAGGCGGGGTCGTGGCGGGTGCGGTTCTTTCTGACGGCTGCGACACTCGCGTTTGCATAGCAGTAGCGGCAGAAATGGGCGCAGGTATTGTAAACGCCAATATCGTTGCCGAGGAGGCACGCGCAGCCCTTTCTCGCCGCCGAGGTGCGCGGAATATGGAAGCGGCAGCCGACGGCTTCTTCGAGGACAGCCTGCGTCATGCAGCCCTGCGTGTCGATGCCGAAGGGCGCGAGATCGTCTCCTTCGAGGCAGGTGCGCACCTTGATGCCAAACTCCCGCCCAACTGCCGCGAACGTCTTGCCGAGCGCGAGACGCTCTTCTGCGCTGACCTCGCGCAAAGAGGGAAAATTGCGCTGCGTCTTCTTGTAGAGGTCAACGAAACTCACGACGCAGTTCTCTGTCGCTCCCGACAGTTTCTCTGCCATGCGGCGAAACGCCTGTCTGTGAAAGTCGAGCGTGTACTTCTCTGTAATGAATACGGGATCATAGCGCCAATGCACGGCGCGTCTGCCGACAATGCGCGACAAGGCGGCAAGGCTCGCGATCGCCGCCTCGACGGGCGGCGTCTCCGGCTCGACATCCTTTCCGTAGGGCGTGATCGTCACGCCCCAGAACTGGCGAAAGGATTCGAGTGCGTCCCTGTACGCGAGAAGCGGTGCGGGATTTTTCGTGCAGAAAATGATGAGATCGACGACGGCAGGATCGAGAACATAGCGCGTGATGCGCTGCGGATCATAGGGGCTTCGCGCCATGACGAATCCTTCGTGCAGGCGCCGCACGAACCACTCGGCATAAAAGGCAGGGATGTCCGTGCGGCTTCCCGTATTCAAAATCATGGCTCTCCCCCTTCCTGCAAAGAAGCCGGACGGGGAAGACTCCCGCCCGGCTTCTCGTATACGCCCCTCGCACAAGGCTTATTTGATCTCGTAAATCCAACCCTCGGGCGCTTCGATATGACCCATCTGAATGCCCGTCAAGGTGTCGTAGAGCTTCTGAGTAATGGGCCCCATCTTCTCCATGCCGCTCGCGAAGCAGATCTCCCTGCCGTGGTCGTTGATCTTGCCGACGGGCGAGATGACGGCCGCCGTGCCGCAGAGGCCGCATTCCTTGAAGTTCGGCACTTCAGAGAACAGCACTTCGCGTTCATCCACCTTGAGACCGAGATAATGCTCGGCGACATAGGTAATGGAGCGGCGCGTGATCGACGGCAGGATGCTCGGCGACTTCGGCACGACGAGATTGCCGTCCGCATCGACGAAGATGATGTTCGCGCCGCCCGTCTCCTCGACCTTTGTGCGCGTCGCCGCATCGAGGTAGATGTTCTCGGCAAATCCCTCGCGGTGTGCCGTCATGATAGCGTGCAGGCTCATCGCATAGTTGAGCCCCGCCTTGATATGACCCGTGCCGTGCGGCGCGGCGCGGTCGAAGTCGCTGACCTTGACCGTAATGGGCTTCGCTCCGCCCTTGAAGTACGGGCCGACGGGCGTGACGAAAATGCGGAACTGGTACTCGTCTGCCGGCGCAACGCCGATGACGGGGCTTGAGCCGAACATGTAGGGACGGATGTAGAGCGTCGCGCCGCTGCCGTAAGGCGGCACCCAAGCCTCATTCGCCTTGACGACCTGACGCACGGCATCGAGGAATCTGTCCTCGGGGAACGGCGGCATCTCAAGATACTGCGCCGACTCGTACATGCGGTGCGCGTTGAGATCGGGACGGAAGCAGACCGTCCTGCCGTCCTCCGTCGTGTACGCCTTGAGTCCCTCGAAAACCGACTGCGAATACTGCAGGACGCCCGCATCCTCGCTCAATACGATCTTGTCGTCGCCCGTGAGTCCGCCCTCATCCCAAGCGCCGTTCTTATAATTGGCAACGTAGCGCTGTTCCGTCACATGATAGGAAAAGTCCAAGCTGCTCCAATCGATATTCTTCTTCTCCATGATGATTCCTCCCAAGTTCATGCCACAAGAAAAGGCATACATTTCCGAATCAGCAAAAAGACATCTGTTTCCTCAGGAGGAATCCCCATTCCCTGTCACAGTTATCCTTCTGTAATCCTGTGAATATACTACATCGAACTCTTTGCGCCGTCAATCCCTTTTTCAAAAGTTATTCATCGGCATCGTCATCCGGCTCATGCGCTGCAAGCCAATTCGACCACGAGACAGCGAAACCCGTCCCCTCGTTCTCCTGCACATAGCGGTAAAAAAGTGCGATGTGCTTCGCCTTTTCCGCATAGTACGGCACTTTCCAAGACGTCGAACCCTCAGGCTCCACATGCGCGACATAGCTGCCGCCGAGCAGACATTGACGATAAAGGATGTCCTGCAAGGGTACCGCAGGATTCTTCAAGATGTCATACATCGCGAGAAATTCCGTCGTGCGTCCCTCGCCCGCCTGGCAATGGAAGTGCAGCCAAATGTCCTCGGGCAAGCTCTTGTAAAACTGTACAAACTCGTCGACAGCAGCGGGCGATGGCCATATATGATCGGTCGCCGCAATGCGCTTGTAGCGAAGCCCTGCGGCCTCGACAAGCTCCTTCTCCGTCTGCGCCTCTTCCACGAAGATTTCGTGCTCATCGAGGGGATTTTTCTCCCCGCCGAGATGCGCGACCGCCGTCATCTGCCCTGCCGCGCCATGGATGCGCTCCGCCTCGTCGGCGAGCGCCTCTTCCTGCGTCAAGCCCACGTTGCCCCAATCGTGCTCACCGTACCAGCTGACCGCGATTCCGTCGAAGAAACCGTGCGACTCCTCGCGCAGGTCGACGATGCAGATCGGCATCTGCGTCTTCTCGGCAAGCGCTTCCAACAAGGACTGCAAGCCGCTCGCAGAAAACTCCCCGCTGCCCGATGCATGGAGACGCTCAAGCCCCTCGCGCGTCGGCACATAGGAATCGTCCATGTCCTTCTTGTAAGGAGCATGGAACTCATCCTCCATCGTGCGGAAGTTGCGCGGCAGCCCTCGCACATCATCGGCGTCGATGCGCCAGATATAACCAAGATTGCGCATGCGCGGCGGCGCATCCGCCGCTGAAACAACATTTGCCGCGCCAAGCATCGCTCCCAAGACAAGAAGCGCTGCGGCGCAAAGACTCATCCACATTTTTCTCTGCATTTCTTCATATCTCCCTTTGACTTTTTTCAAACCTCCCTTATTATAGCATATACAAAGACAAAAGCCGAGAAACCGCTCGCATTTCACTTCACTTTCTTCGCGTAGATGCCGAAGAATGGCACATCGTCATAGCGAAGGCTCTCGTCACCATGCACAAGGGACGCGATGTCGGCGTCGTATTGCACGGAAAAACCGAGTTTTTCGAGGAAATCTGCATCCCAAAGGGGACGGCGGTGCGTGCTGACGCGAAGCTCGTCCTTGATCTTGTTGCATTCAATGAGAAGCGCCTCGCCGATGCCCGTGTGTACAGAATCCCGAGTATCCGCTGCCGAAAATGTCGTCTCTCCGTAATCCGAATCGAAGTTCAAGAGCATGCCGCCCGCCCTGAGCACGCGATGCCACTCGCGGTACGCCTCCATTGCATCGGGCAGCGTCCATGTGAGGTTGCGGCTGATGACGACGTCGAAGGATTCGTCCGAAAAGTCGAGCTGCTGCGCGTTCATTTTCCGAAGATCGGCCCGGCAGCCGAACGCCGCGAGGTTCTTCTGCGCCTCATCGATCATGCCCGCCGACATGTCGATGCCCGTGACCTCATGTCCCATGCGCGTAAGCAGCACGGCAAAGAAACCCGCACCCGTGCCGACGTCGAGGATGCGCAGCGGCTTTTTCTCGGGCAAATGAGACGCTATGAACTTTTGCCAACGTACAGCGTCGGAGCCTTCGAGTTCCCTTCGCCGCACGGCAGAGAACTTCGGGCTCCTCGCGTCCCAGTAGCTTTCTATGCGTTTTCCCAGCGCTTCCTCTCTCTCGATCATTTCCTTCGTTTTCATCCTATGCTGTCTCCCCTCCATCTTCCTCTCGCGGCAAACGGAAAAAATCTGCCGCCAAAAGTGCCTGTGTATGAGGCGACTTCGCCTGCCGCACGACCTCCTGCACCGTTCCTTCCTCCACGACCTTGCCGCCGTGCATGACGATGACGCGGTCAGCGATTGCAGGCAGGAGAGCGAGGTCGTGCGTGACGAAGAGGCACGCCGCCCCCTGCTCCTGCAAGATGCGGCGCAGGAGGCGCACGACCTGCGCCTGCACCGTAACGTCGAGCGCACTCGTCACCTCATCGCAGATCAGAAGTTTCGGCGAGAGCGTCAAGGCGCGCGCGATAGCGGCGCGTTGACATTCGCCGCCGCTTGCCTCGTGCGGATAGCGCACGGCAAAATGCGTTCCGAGCCTCACCTCTTGCAAGAGCTCCGCCACGCGCTCCTTGCGCCGCTCCTTTTTCCAACCGTGCCGCAGAAGCGGCTCGGCGATGCTCCAACCGAGCGTCTTTCTGGGGTCGAAAGAATCCTCAGGCATTTGGAAAATCATCTGCATCGCGCCGTACACTTCACGAAGCTCGCGCCCGCGCGTATGTGTGATGTCCTTGCCGCAAAAGGAGATGCGCCCTTCGTCCGCATCCAAAAGGCGTGCGGTGATGCGCATGGCGGTACTCTTGCCGCAGCCGCTCTGCCCGACGATACCCAGACACTCGCCCGCCGCAACAGAGAAGTCCACGCCGTCCAGCACGCGCCGCTGCGCTGCCCCCTTTCCAAAGGATTTTACCAGCCCTTCGGCTTTCAAAATCATTTCCACGGTACCATTCCACCTACAATCTCGGCACGGCGGCGATCAGTTCCTTCGTATAGGCTTCCTTCGGATGGCGGAAGATTTCCTCCCGCGCACCTTGCTCCACCGTCTCCCCGCGCCGCAAGACGAGAATGCGATCCGCCATGTAATACGCCAACCCCATGTGGTGTGTGACCAGAAGCATGGCGACGCCCGTGCGTCGGCGAAGCGCCATGAGCTCCTTCGCCACGCGCACCTGCGTCAGCGCGTCGAGCGCCGAAGTCGGCTCGTCCGCCAAGATGAGTTTCGGCTGTAGGAGCATCGCGGCGGCGATGCCCGCGCGCTGCGCCATGCCGCCCGACAGGCGGAACGGGTACTCATCAAGCACCATGCGCGGAAGCTGCATCTGCACCATCAGCGTCTCGGCTCGTTCGCGAAACTCGGCATAGCTCCACACCCTATGGGCGCATACGCTCTCATAGAGCTGACTGCCGATCGTGCGTACGGGGCAGAAGGACGCGCCTGCATTTTGAAAAACCATCGCGATCTCTTCGCCTGCAAGATTTCGCCTCTCATCCTTGGCAAGCCGCAGGACATCCATCCCTTCCCAAAGGATTTCTCCCGCGCAGAAACCCGCGTCCAAGATGCCCATGACCGCCCGCAGAATTGTGCTCTTGCCGCTGCCCGACTCCCCCGCAAGGACGAGGATCTCCCCGCGATGCAGGCAAAAATTCACGCCGCGCACCGCCTGCTTTTCGCCGTACGAAACCGTGAGATTTCGCACGGCGAGGAGCGGTGCATCGCTCACGATTTCTTCTCCAAATCCGCGCTGACCTCATAGTAATCGGACGGATGCGCCTTGAGACCCTCGATGCCCGGTTTCATCACGAGACTCATGCGCAGGTGCGATGCGTAGAGAACGGCGCAGTCGTCCAAGACCTGCTGCTCCATCGCGACGGCAAGCGCGGCGCGCGCTTCGGCGCCATAGGTGTTATGCAGCTTGGCGGCAAGCTCTTCCGCCTGCGGGCTGTAGTAAAAGCCGCTGTTATCGACGGCATCCTTGAGAAGATTGCCAAGGAAATAGTACTCGGGATCACCTGTCGGCGCCGCTACGAGCGCTTTGGCGAATATATCATAGTCGCCGCTCTTCAAGAAGGACTTGTAACTATCCGTCGAGTTGACATTCAGCTTGACGCCGATCTTTTTGAGATTCGCCTGCAGCGATTCGGCGAGAATCGGCAGCTCTTGCCGCGACGGATACGTCAGATAGCGAAGTTCCAAATTCTTGCCGCCCTGATCCACATAGCCGTCGCCGTCCGTATCCTCATAGCCGGCTTCCTTCAAGAGCGCCTTTGCCCCATCCAAGTCGTAGGCAGCCGCCCGCACGGCATCACCGCCAAAAGGCATGCTCTTGGGGAATGGACCGACCGCAGGCGTACCGTTGCCCTTCAGCAGCACCTTGCAGAAGTTCTCCTTATCGAGCGCCATAGAAATCGCCCGACGCACGCGCACATCCTGCAGCTCGGGAGTCTTGTAGTTGAACGCCGCCTGATAGACGCGCGACGTATCGGCTTGGCTGATCTTGTACTTTGCGCTGTCCTTTTGGAAAAGCTCCAAACTCGCATAGGGCAGACCTTGCGCGGCATCCAACTCGCCGCTCTGCATCGCCATCGTCAGCGTATCGCCGTCGGCAATGCTCTTGACGATGATCTTGTCGAGCTTCGGCTTGACAGCGCCCCAATACTTCTCGTTTTTCGAAAGTTCCATCTCGGTATCGGTGACCTTCTGCGCCACATACGGGCCGGTGCCGACGACGATGCGATCCTTTTCTCCCGCTTCCATGTCGATGATGCAGGCATAGGGGTCCGCCAATGCGTTGATGAGCGTCGGCATCTTCTCACTCGATACGAGGGTGACAGTCTGCCCGTCCGCCGTGATGGACTTGAGCTTCAGATTCTTCGGCGCACGGTCATGCTTTGCCACGAGGTCCTCCAAGCACGCTTTGACCGCTTCGCCCGTCATCTTCTTGCCGTTGGAAAACACGACATCGTCGCGCAGCTTGATCTTCATCGTATATTCATCGACCTGCTCAAAGCTCTCGGCAAGCCAAGGCACAGGCTCCATCTTCTCATTGAAGCGGAACAAGGTCTCGCCAATACCGTAGCGCAGGGTGCTCCAACCGTTATAGGAAACATGCGGGTTCGTGCCCGCGTTCTCCATCGCCGCGCCATACGACATCGTGCCGTAGGTAAAGACTTTCTCCCCTGCCGCCTCGTTCTTGTCCGCGCCGCAGCCGGTGAAAACCGCCGCCGCAAAAAGTCCTGCCAAAGCTGCCGCCAATCTCTTCTTATTCATCTTCATTTTCCTGTAGCCTCCTCTTTTTCCTACTTGCTTACTTCCTTCGGCGCCAACACGTCGCGCAGCTTGTCGCCGAACAGGTTGAACACTGCCACGGTGAGGAACATCGCCGCCCCCGGCGCTAAGATGACCCACGGCGTCGTCTGCAGCATGCTGCGCCCGCTGCTCATCATCGAACCCCACTCCGCCGTCGGCGGCATCGCGCCGAGCCCGAGAAACGAAAGTCCCGCCAGCTCCATCGTGAGCGTGCCGAGGTCGAGCGCCGCCGTGACGAGAATCGGTCCCGCGATATTCGGCAGGACGTGATGCCACAGCACGGAGAGAGAACTGCCGCCCGCCATGCGCGCTGCTTCCATGTACGGTAGTGCACACAAAGAGAGCGTCAAGCCGCGCGCGATGCGTGCATACTTCGCCCAGCCAAGAAACGCGAGAGCCGCCGCCGCATAAAAAAGCCCGCCGCCGAAAGCACCCGCGATTGCAAGCGCAAAGACGAGCTGCGGAAACGCGAGCAGCATATCGGCGAGCCGCATGAAAAAGGCGTCGAGCCGCCCGCCGCGATAGCCCGAGACCGCGCCGATCAAACTGCCCGCGCAGCTCACGAAGAGTAGCAGCGCCAGCGCCGAACCGAACGTCGTCTGTGCGCCCACGAGGACGCGCGACAAGAGATCACGCCCGTAGCGGTCCGTCCCCAGAAGATGCTCGGCGCTCGGCGCGAGAAGCGCCCGCTCCAAATCCTGTGCATACGGATCATGCGGCGACAAGAGCGGCGCACAGGCGGCGACGATGAGCACGACGCCCACCGCCGCCGCGTATGGCAGCAACGGGCGATACCTGCGCACCGTCATAATGCCCCTGCCTTTTCATAGCCGACGCGCGGATCGAGCAGACGGTAAAAAATATCCGCCGCAAGATTCAGCACGACATAGATCACCGCCATCCATGCCACATACGCCTGCACAAGCGGATAGTCGCGCGCCAAGACCGCCTCGACCGCCATTTTTCCCACACCGTCCCAAAGGAAAATCGTCTCGACGATCGCCGTGCCGCCGAGAAGAGAGCCCATCGACAGTGCGAGCAGCGTGACGATGAGCACGAGAGAGCTGCGCAGCACGCTTTTCACAAGAATCGTGTGTTCCTTCACACCGCGTGCACGCGCCCCCACGACGTAAGGCTTCGCCAACTCCTCCAAGACCACGGCGCGAATCTGGCGCGTGTA
>ERZ772948.108-NODE-108-length-49615-cov-6.278672_pt1 | contig 49615 bp, 52 predicted proteins | sample MGYA00511945_ERZ772948 | MGnify/ENA primary metagenome ERZ772948 (study PRJEB29015, sample SAMEA2737927) | human oral metagenome | biome: human oral; feature: human-associated habitat; material: dental | place: China | collected 2141 ... | reverse complement strand
ATAACATCCCAAAAGTTAGAGTTTTCTTGTCTAACTTTTGGGGTGCAGTTCAAAAATGATTCGTCTTTTTCTATGGGTGATTGACTTAGCAAATATAGTTGTTTGTTTTAGAATCTTTGATTGTATATTGTAAATATGGTTTACAATTCATGTAAAGTATTATTTACCAAAGCTGTTAAAATTTTCTGAGGCGAATCTGAGATAAAATCTGCCTCATTGTCAGTTAATTCTTTCTTGTTTCCAAATCCCCACAGAACTCCTAAAGTAGCAATTCCGACTGATTTTCCACCAATTATATCAAATTTTGTATCCCCAACAATGATAGATTGTTCAAGATTAGCATGAGAATTATTTAAAGCACGAGTTATAACATCTGCTTTATGATAAGAATTTGGAAGAGAGCCGAAGATACCATTGAAATGTTTATCAATTTCTAGGTATTGTGCCATTTTATGGGCCATTGGTTCATTTTTACTAGTGGTAATATAGACATGGTAATCCGAATGTTTTAATTCTAACAACAGTTCTTTTATACCCTTGTAAAGTTGAGCTTCAAAAACACCGTTATTTTTATAGTATTCTCTAAAGAAAGCAATAGCTTGATTGACATTGGTCTCTGGCACTACAGAAGCGAAACTAACTTCTAAAGGTGGTCCAATGAAAGTATCCAGCTCTTTGCTATCAGGGGCTTTGATATTTAGTGAAGTGAATGCGTATTGGAAAGCATTCTTGATTCCTACAGAACTGTCAACAAGTGTTCCATCTAAGTCGAAAAAAATATATTTAAAATTTTGCATAGTCTAAATTCATGTTTACAGGGCTGTAAACTTTTTCCTTTTGTGTAGAAAGTTATTCTCCAAAAATTTCTTTGGATAATCTACGACCAGTAGGTGTAGCTGCCAATCCACCTTCAGCAGTCTCACGAAAGGCAGTCGGCATACTTGCTCCAACTTGATACATAGCGTCAACTACTTCGTCAACGGGAATTTTTGATTCAATACCTGCTAAAGCTATATCAGCGGCAATGAAAGCGTAGCTAGCTCCCATAGCATTTCGTTTGACACAGGGAACTTCTACTAGACCTGCAACGGGGTCACAGATTAATCCAAGCATATTCTTAATCACAAAACAAATTGCTTGGCTGGCTTGAAATGGGGTACCACCTGCTGCTAAAACAAGAGCTGCTGCACTCATGGCTGACGCTGATCCAACTTCTGCTTGACAGCCACCTTCAGCTCCTGAAATAGAAGCATTATTAGCGATGACTAGACCGAAAGCTCCAGCTGTTAATAAAAAGTCTAGTTGTTGTTTTTCAGTAAGATTTAATTTTTCGATAGCAGATGTAAGGACAGCGGGTAAACAACCAGCACTTCCTGCTGTTGGTGTTGCACAGACCAACCCCATTTTAGCATTGTATTCATTGACAGCAATAGCATTTTTTGCTGCCGTTAAGACAGTATAGTCCGAAAGAGCTTTTCCTGATTGAATATATTTGTGGAGTTTGGCTGCATCGCCACCTGTTAAACCACTCCGAGATTTACTTTCATCTAATCCCATAACGACAGAAGATTTCATAACTTCTAGATTTCTAGTCATCAAGCGTAAGACTTCATCTCGTTCACGACCTGTCAGTTCGTATTCAGTAGCAATCATCAGTTCGGCAACACTACCCTGAAAGTCTAAATCTGCTTGCTCCACTAATTCTTTAATTGAATAAAACATAAACTCTCCTATTTAAAGAAATTGACATTATGAAGTTTAGGAATTTTCCTGATTTCCTCAATAGCTCCTTCACAGCTGCGACTGTCAATTTCAATGATCATAATAGCTTTTTCACCTGCTTTTTCTCTTGTGACATTCATCTGTGCGATATTGATGTTATAACGAGAAAGTGCTTCAGTAACATGAGCAATCATTCCAGGAACATCCTGATGGACGATAATAATTGTCGGGGTATTCATGCTGAGCGAAACAGAAAAACCATTTAATTCAGTCACTTGAATATTTCCACCACCAATGGAAATACCAGTAACACTAATCGCTTTTTGCTCATTTTTAATGGTGATTTTAGCTGTGTTTGGATGTGGAGCATTGCTATCTTTTTGAATAGTCCAGACAATTTTAATCCCTCTTTTATGAGCAATTTCTAGGCTATTTGGAATACCAGGATCATCTGTATCCATTCCGAGAATCCCAGCCACCAGAGCCAAGTCCGTACCATGCCCACGATAAGTTTTCGCAAAAGAATTAAATAGTTGGAATTCAACTTCTGTTGGTTCATCATCAAAAATAGACGAGACAATTTTTCCGATGCGAACAGCTCCTGCAGTGTGACTACTAGATGGACCAATCATAACAGGTCCAATAATATCAAAAACAGATTGAAATTTTAGTGAGTTCATTGTAATTCCTTATAAGTTCATTATCTTCATTATATCAAAATTCAGTATTTTTTTTGTTTTTTTATTTGACAAAATAGATGTGATGTAAATTCTAGACCATCTTTAAGGTCACTTTTCTTATAGTAACCTTAAAGCAAAGAAATATAGGGTGGATTTTAGTCTCTCTTCAATTTGTTTGTAATATTTTTAATGAAAGGAAAAAACAATAGTAATAATTAAGGTATATGATAGTTCTATCATAGAAAAGGAGAATTTAAATGATATTGAATTTAAATAACACAAATAAAAAAACAAAAGTAGGTTTAATGAGCTTAGCAGCAACAGTGCTGTTCTTTCTTCCTACACTTGCAAATGCGGATAGCTATACAGTAAAATCTGGAGATACTCTTTCAGCTATTGCTGCATCACATAATACAACAGTTGATCAAATTGCTCAGAAAAATAAGATTAGCAATATTCATCTGATTAGTGTTGGGCAGGTATTGGAATTAGATAACACCGCTACAAGCACTACAACTGCGGAGTCAAGTAATTCTACAACTACCACATCTGGTCTGAGTGCTGAAGATGCGGCTGCAAAAGAATGGATTGCGCAAAAAGAATCAAGTGGCAGTTATACAGCCCAAAATGGACAATATTATGGTCGTTACCAATTGAGTTTATCATATTTAAATGGTGACTTGTCAGCAGAGAATCAAGAAAAAGTAGCAGACGCTTATGTAGCGGGTCGTTATGGTTCTTGGTCAGCTGCTAAGACTTTCTGGTTAGCAAATGGCTGGTATTGATGAATACAAAAGATGATTGAGGTTGGGACAAAAAGATTTCAATTTTTAAAAATCTTAATTATTAAGCCCTTCAAATCTATAATTAAATGCGAAAAGCGAACAAAGCAGAATTCTGATTACCAGAAAACTAGTTTTGTTCGCTTTTTATATTTGAGGTCGGACTTTTGTCCCAGCCTCTTTTGTGATGAGAGTAAGGCTTTAATATAGTAGTTTACGGCTAAAAGTACCATTTCAGATTATAGATAGAAGCTACAAAGTCGCTCACTAGATTCGCCCTTTTGTTAGAATTTCTATTGATTCATTCACTGATTTAATAGTTTATCCACTGAATTTTTAGTTTACAGCAGTGTAAAGTTATTGCTATCTGGTTATTGAAATTTGTTCTTAAGGTTATTTCGTGTTATAATAAACCTTGCTCTAAGCGACCTTCAATCGTTGAAAGCAAAACACGACCTTCAATCGTGAAATAACGAAAAGATGGGAGAACACGATGAGTGATCATTCTAAAACACGTGTCGTTGTCGGAATGAGTGGCGGTGTGGATTCGTCAGTTACGGCTCTTTTGTTAAAGGAGCAGGGCTATGACGTGATTGGCATTTTCATGAAAAATTGGGACGACACAGACGAAAATGGGGTCTGTACAGCTACAGAGGACTATAAAGACGTAGCAGCTGTGGCCGATCAGATTGGAATTCCTTACTACTCTGTCAACTTTGAAAAAGAGTATTGGGATCGCGTTTTTGAATATTTCTTAGCTGAATATCGAGCTGGTAGAACCCCGAATCCAGATGTCATGTGCAACAAAGAAATTAAGTTTAAAGCTTTTTTGGACTATGCTATGACATTGGGAGCGGACTATGTGGCAACAGGTCACTATGCGCGTGTAAAGCGCGATGAAGACGGAATTGTTCATATGCTGCGAGGAGTGGATAATGGCAAAGATCAGACTTATTTCCTTAGTCAGTTATCACAAGAGCAGCTGCAAAAAACGATGTTTCCGTTGGGACATTTAGAAAAGTCTGAAGTTCGAGCTATTGCAGAGAAAGCAGGATTGGCTACTGCTAAGAAAAAAGATTCAACCGGCATATGCTTTATTGGTGAGAAAAACTTTAAAGAATTTCTGGGAAATTATTTACCAGCTCAACCTGGTCGCATGATGACAGTTGATGGTCGAGATATGGGTGAGCATGCTGGTTTGATGTATTATACAATTGGTCAGCGTGGTGGCCTTGGCATTGGTGGTCAGCATGGAGGAGATAATGAACCTTGGTTTGTAGTGGGTAAGGATCTTAGTCAAAATATTCTTTATGTTGGTCAAGGTTTTTACCATGACAATTTGATGTCAACGAGTCTTGACGCTAGCCAAGTACATTTTACAAGAGAAATGCCAGCTGAGTTTACTATGGAATGTACAGCTAAGTTCCGTTATCGTCAGCCAGATTCTAAGGTTACAGTAACTGTAAAGCATGACAAGGCAATTGTCAACTTTGCAGAACCTCAACGTGCTATTACACCTGGACAAGCCGTTGTATTTTATGATGAAGAAGAGTGTCTTGGTGGTGGCTTGATTGACAATGCCTATAAAGATGGTAAACTTCAACAGTATATTTAGATTGACATTTTTTAGCAATCTGCTAAAATAGATGTAGCAATAACTATGATGGTCAAAGCTCATGGATGTTGCAGGCTTTTTGTCCTGCACTTCTAGAGGTTTGACTTTTTTGGTGAAAAAAATAAGGAAAGAAAAGATGACACACAATTTTACTGAAAGTTATGATATTGTCGTGATTGGTGCTGGGCATGCAGGTGTTGAGGCTTCGTTAGCAGCCAGTCGAATGGGCTGTAAAGTCCTACTTGCGACAATCAATATTGAAATGCTAGCTTTTATGCCTTGTAATCCGTCTATTGGAGGATCTGCTAAGGGGATTGTTGTACGTGAAGTGGATGCTCTAGGTGGAGAGATGGCTAAGAATATAGATAAAACTTATATTCAAATGAAGATGCTCAATACTGGGAAAGGTCCAGCAGTTCGTGCTCTTCGTGCGCAAGCAGATAAGGAACTTTATTCTAAAGAAATGCGCAAGACGGTTCAACATCAAGAAAATCTCACTTTGCGTCAAACTATTATAGATGAGATTCTAGTTGAGAACGGGAAAGTTGTTGGTGTGAAAACAGCTACACATCAAGAGTTTGCTGCAAAGGCAGTTGTCGTAACAACCGGTACAGCTCTGCGTGGAGAAATTATTATTGGAGATTTGAAGTATTCTTCTGGTCCTAATCATAGTTTAGCTGCAATTAACTTAGCAGACAATTTACGTGACTTAGGGTTTGAAATTGGGCGTTTTAAAACAGGGACTCCTCCGCGTGTGAAAGCCTCTTCTATTAATTATGAAGAGACGGATATTCAGCCTGGAGACGAAAAAGCGAACCACTTTTCCTATACTTCTCATGATGAGGATTATCTTAAAGATCAGATTCCTTGTTGGTTGACTTATACTAATGGAAGAAGTCATGAAATTATTCAAAACAACCTTTACCGTGCACCAATGTTTTCAGGAATGGTGAAAGGTGTAGGACCACGTTACTGCCCGTCAATTGAAGACAAAATTGTTCGTTTTGCAGATAAAGAGCGCCACCAACTTTTCTTGGAGCCAGAAGGTCGAGATACGGAAGAAGTTTATATTCAGGGGTTGTCAACGAGTTTGCCAGAAGATGTTCAAAAAGACTTAGTGCATTCTATTAAGGGCCTTGAAAATGCTGAATTGATGCGAACTGGCTATGCGATTGAATATGATATGATTATGCCACATCAGCTTCGCGCTACTCTAGAAACTAAGAAAATCTCAGGTTTGTTTACAGCTGGGCAAACGAATGGGACATCTGGTTATGAAGAAGCAGCGGGACAGGGCATTATCGCAGGAATCAATGCAGCTCTGAAAGTTCAAGGAAAGCCAGAACTGATTTTGAAACGCAGTGATGGTTATATTGGGGTCATGATTGATGACTTGGTCACCAAGGGAACGGTGGAGCCGTATCGTCTTTTGACAAGCCGTGCTGAATATCGTCTCATTTTACGACACGACAATGCGGATATGCGATTGACTGAAATTGGACGCAGGGTAGGATTGGTTGATGATGAGCGCTGGCTGCGTTTTGAAATTAAGAAGAATCAATATGAAACTGAAATGAAGCGCTTGAGCACTATTAAATTAAAGCCAATTAAAGAAACGAATGAAATGGTTGAAAAATTAGGCTTTAAACCATTGACAGACGCAGTTACAGCGAAAGAATTTTTGCGTCGACCAGAAGTTTCATATCAAGATGTTGTCAAGTTTGTCGGTTCAGCAGCTGAAGATTTAGATGAAAAGATAATCGAATTGATTGAGACTGAAGTCAAATATGAAGGCTATATTTCTAAGGCGTTGGATCAGGTTGAGAAGATGAAACGAATGGAAGAAAAACGGATACCAGCAAACATTGACTGGGATGATATTGATTCCATTGCGACAGAAGCTCGTCAGAAATTTAAGAAAATAAACCCAGAAACAATTGGTCAAGCTAGTCGGATTTCAGGTGTCAATCCAGCGGATATTTCGATTTTGATGGTTTATTTGGAAGGTAAATCACGAAGTATCTCAAAAAATCAAGAAAAAGCAAAAAAATAAATGATGAAGATGATTGTTCACATTTCTGAGCAAGTGTTTTTTCGTCAATAATACTTGACAAAGCTGTAAACTACCAGAGAAATAAAGCTAATTTAATGGGAAAATCAGGTATTCTGTTTTGTAAAGTAATCAAAGGGATGCAGGAAGATTTAATTTTTTCTAATGTTTGACAGTATTATTTGGCTTGTTTTAATAAGGGAAAACTCGCTTTTTTAGAGCTTTTGTGGTAAAATGGCGGTTAAGAGGTTTGTGATGAAAAAATTTCGTTTTACTCCAATTCATTTTGTAATCATGGGCGTTATTTCCTTTGGAATTTTAGCTATTTTATTACGAGTTTTTGGTAGCAGCATTCTGATGTTATCTGCACTTTTTTTGGTGCTTGCTCTTTTGATTTTTCTATTAATTTACCAACAAAAAAGTTATGAAATTGATGAAGTGGAACAAATCCAGTATGTGAATGATCAAGCAGAAAATAGTTTGGCATCATTGCTTGAAAGAATGCCGGTTGGTGTTGTAAAAGTTGATCAAACATCTGGAAATGTAGAATGGTTTAATCCTTACGCAGAGTTGATTCTTACCAATGAAGACGGTGAATTTGATGTGGACTTGTTGCAAAAAATTACCAAAACACCATCTGAGGGTGCTGGGTCGTATGCAACAATTGGGGATACAAAATATTCGGTCTACTTAGATCATGCTTCAAGTGTGTTTTACTTTTTTGATGCTTCTAGTGAGTATGAGGCTACTTCAGAATTAGTAACGACAAGGCCAGTTATTGGTATTATTTCAGTCGATAATTATGATGATTTAGAGGATGTTGTCTCAGATTCAGACATTAGCCACATTAATAGTTTTATCGCAAATTTTGTCTCTGAATTTGCAGAAAAATATGCCATGTTTTCTCGTCGTGTGGGAATGGATCGTTTCTATATTTTTACGGATTACACGGTGCTAGATCGGTTAATGCAAAATAAGTTTGCAGTTATTGATCAGTTTAGGGAAGAAGCTAAAAAGCGGGAAATTCCTCTCACATTGAGTATGGGCTTCTCTTATGGTGATAGTAATCATGAGCAAATTGGTAAAGTGGCTCTCTTAAACTTGAATCTTGCTGAAGTTCGTGGTGGTGATCAGGCTGTTGTCAAAGAAAATGATGAGTCAAAGAATCCTGTTTACTTTGGTGGTGGCTCAGCTGCATCGGTGAAACGGACACGTACTCGCACGCGAGCTATGATGACTGCTATTTCGGATAAGATTAAAAGTGTGGACCAAGTTTTTGTAGTTGGACACAAAAATTTGGATATGGATGCGCTTGGTTCTGCTGTGGGAATGCAAGTATTTGCTAGTAATATTATTGATCAGACCTATGCTGTTTATGATCCTCATCAAATGGCTGCGGATATTGAGCGAGCAGTTCACAGGCTGCAGGATGAAGGGGAGACCAACCTTCTTTCGGTCGCTGATGCGATGACAATGGTGACCAATCGTTCTCTGTTGATTATGGTGGATCATTCAAAAACAGCTCTGACCTTATCAAAAGAGTTTTATAATTTGTTTAACCAAATTATTGTCATTGATCACCACAGAAGAGATCAAGATTTTCCGGAAAATGCTGTTATCACTTATATCGAAAGTGGAGCAAGCAGTGCCTGTGAATTGGTAACAGAGTTGATTCAATTCCAAAATTCTAAGACAAAACGCTTGAGTAAAATGCAGGCTAGTGTGTTGATGGCTGGGATTATGCTGGATACGAAGAAGTTTTCTTCTCGTGTAACGAGTCGGACGTTTGATGTAGCGAGCTATTTGCGCACGCGCGGAAGTGATAGCGTGGCTATTCAAGATATTTCAGCAACGGATTTTGATGAGTACCGTGAAGTGAATGAGTTGATTTTGAATGGTAAGAAAATTTTGCCGAATGTACTCGTTGCGACAGGTGTAGAAGAAAAATGCTATGATACAGTTGTTATCAGTAAAGCAGCAGATGCTATGTTAGCTATGTCAGGGATTGAAGCTAGCTTTGTCGTTAGTAAAAATAAGCAAAACAGTATTTCGATATCTGCTCGTAGTCGTAGTAAAATCAATGTCCAACGTATCATGGAAGAACTGGGTGGAGGCGGTCATTTCAATTTAGCAGCAGCGCAAATTCCTGACCAGACAATTGCTCAGGTGGTTCATAGCTTAAATGAAATTATTGTTCGTGAAGTACTAAAAGATAAGGAGTTAGAAGAATGAAAGTAATCTTTTTAGCAGATGTAAAAGGTAAAGGAAAAAAAGGTGAAATTAAAGAAGTGCCTACTGGCTATGCACAGAATTTTCTGATTAAGAAAAATCTTGCCAAAGAGGCGACTGCAGCAGCTATCGGCGAACTTCGCGGAAAACAAAAATCAGAAGAAAAAGCACACGCTGAAATGCTAGCTGAAGCGCAAGCCATTAAGGAAAAGTTGGAAGCAGAAAGTACAATTGTTGAATTTACTGAAAAAGTAGGACCAGATGGACGTACTTTTGGTTCTATTACCAATAAAAAAATTGCTGAAGAATTACAAAAGCAATTTGGAATTAGGATTGATAAACGATTGATTCAAGTCAAGAGTCCTATTCGCTCTGTTGGTTTGATTGATGTGCCAGTGAAAATTTATCAAGATGTGACGAGTGTGATTAACTTACGTGTAAAAGAAGGTTAATTGAAGAATACTTTTTGAGAGAGGAGGTCTTATGGCAGATATTGATGAATTGCGAGCACAACCGCAGGATATTTTAGCAGAGCAATCTGTTTTAGGTGCGATTTTTATTGATGAAAGTAAGCTGGTGTTTGTTCGTGAATATATCGAGCCAACTGACTTCTTTAAATATGCCAATCGGTTAATTTTTAAAGCGATGATTGACTTGGCAGATCGAGGCGATGCCATTGATGCGACAACTGTTCGTAATATTTTAGACAGTCAGGGTGATTTGCAAAATATCGGTGGCTTGTCTTACTTGGTTGAAGTGGTCAACTCAGTACCGACTTCTGCCAATGCTGAATATTATGCTAAGATTGTAGCAGAAAAAGCTGTTTTGCGCCGGTTGATTGCGCGGCTGACAGACTCTATCAATCTAGCTTATGATGGTGCCAGTCCTGCAGATGAAATCATTGCTGGGGCTGAAAAAGCGCTGATCGATGTTAGTGAAAATGCTAGTCGAAGCGGCTTTAAAAATATTAAAGAGATTTTGAATCTTAACTTTGGTAGCTTGGAAACACGGTCTCAGCAAACTTCTGATATTACAGGGATTGCGACAGGTTATCAAGACTTGGATCACATGACCACAGGACTGCATGAAGAAGAGTTAATCATCGTGGCAGCTCGTCCAGCGGTCGGTAAAACAGCTTTTGCTCTCAATATTGCTCAAAATATTGGAACAAAGCTAGATAAAACAGTCGCTATCTTTTCTTTAGAAATGGGGGCAGAAAGCCTAGTAGACCGAATGCTGGCAGCAGAGGGGTTGATTGAATCACATTCAATCCGTACAGGACAATTGACGGATGAAGAATGGAGCAAGTATGCGATTGCACAAGGAAATCTAGCAGAAGCTAGCATTTACATTGACGATACTCCAGGAATTCGAATCACAGAGATTCGTTCACGTGCTCGAAAATTAGCACAAGAAACGGGAAATCTTGGTTTGATTTTAATTGACTACTTGCAGTTGATTACAGGAACTGGTCGGGAAAATCGCCAGCAAGAGGTTTCGGAAATTTCTCGTCAATTAAAGATTTTAGCAAAAGAGCTGAAAGTGCCAGTTATTGCATTGAGCCAATTATCACGGAGCGTGGAGCAACGCCAAGACAAACGGCCTGTTTTATCAGATATTCGTGAGTCTGGTTCAATTGAGCAGGATGCGGATATTGTTGCATTTTTATATCGAGATGACTACTATGAACGCGGTGGTGAAGAACCTGAAGGGCTTCCAAACAACAAGGTTGAAGTGATTATCGAAAAGAACCGTAGCGGTGCGCGTGGTACGGTAGAATTGATTTTCCAAAAAGAATACAATAAGTTTTCAAGTATTTCCAAGAGAGAGGAATAGATAATGAGTGATGCATTTACAGATGTTGCAAAAATGAGAAAAATTAAAGAAGAAATCAAAGCCCATGAGGGCAAAATGGTAGAAATGACTCTTGAAAATGGCCGTAAACGTCAAAAAAATAAGCAAGGGCGCTTGATTGAAGTTTATCCTTCTTTGTTTATCGTTGAATATACAAGTAATGGAGGTCAACCAGGTGAGATTGAAAACACTTATGTCGAATCTTATACTTATTCAGATATTCTAACAGAGAAAAATCTCATTCGTTATTTGGATTAAGAATAAATAGGTTTTAATGGCGAAAAACTGCTTTGATTGATGTGGCTGGAGTGAAAAATGATTAAAAATCTAGTTTTTGATTTTGGCAATGTTTTAATTGAATGGAATTCTGCTAAGATTTTAGCTGCTTTTGTAAAAGAAGAAGACCGTAAGCGCGTCAAGGCTGCTATTTTTGATTCGGGACTTTGGGCTCAGACAGATACTGGACAATTAACTTTGGAAGCAGCCATTCAGGCGGCTCAAACATTGCTAGATAGTTCTTACTCTGCTACTGTTGAAGCCATTTTTACTCATTGGTATGAGACAGTGGATGTTTATCATCAGCTACAAGAGAAAATTTTTGAATGGGCTCAGCTGGGATATGGCATTTATATTTTGTCTACTACAAGTGAGATATTTTATGCAGTTGAAAATGCAGATTTATTACCGATGACGAAAGTTTTGACTGGGAAAATCCTTTCTTACGAAGTAGGGTTTGCAAAGCCAGATAAAAGCATCTATCAAAAGTTACTAACTCAATATGCATTGCACGCTAATCAATGTGTATTTATAGATGATTTACAGATAAATTTAGATGCTGCTAAAAGTCTAGGATTTGAAACTATTTTAGCAACATCTGAACAGCAAAATATAATTGCGATAGAGGAATTGTTGAAGAAAAAAGGTTATTTTCATAGAAAGAAATAATCTGGGAAAATCCGTCTTTACAGATAGGATTTTTTTTGATATAATGGCTTTTGTGTGAAATAGCAGCAGGAGGGCATGAAGCTCGTCAACAGAATATTAGCTATAAAAGTAGCCTTGGCTGTTTAGGCGAAAATGTTCTGCACGAATCAGGGCTTTCTAAGTGACTATTTCCTCAAATTATTATTTTTACAGGAGGACATGTTTATGTCACGTTATACAGGACCATCTTGGAAACAAGCTCGTCGTTTGGGTCTTTCACTTACAGGTACAGGTAAAGAATTGGCACGTCGTAACTACGTACCAGGTCAACATGGACCAAACAACCGTAGCAAATTGTCAGAATACGGTTTGCAATTGGCTGAAAAACAAAAACTTCGTTTTACTTACGGTGTAGGTGAAAAACAATTCCGTAACTTGTTCGTACAAGCAACTAAAATCAAAGGTGGAATCCTTGGTTTTAACTTCATGCTTCTTTTGGAACGTCGTTTGGATAATGTTGTTTATCGTCTTGGACTTGCAACAACTCGTCGTCAAGCTCGTCAATTCGTAAACCACGGTCATATCCTTGTTGACGGAAAACGTGTAGATATTCCTAGCTACCGTGTATCTGTTGGTCAAGTGATTTCAGTTCGTGAAAAATCACTTAAAGTACCTGCAATTCTTGAAGCGGTTGAAGCAACTCTTGGACGTCCAGCATTTGTATCGTTTGATGCTGAAAAATTAGAAGGTTCATTGACTCGCCTTCCAGAACGCGATGAAATCAACCCAGAAATCAACGAAGCGCTTGTCGTTGAATACTATAACAAACAACTTTAATCGATGGATTATCAGAGGTTGGGAATCTTCCCAGCTTCTTTTTTTGTTGTAAAGATTACGAAGAAAAGCCCTAGAGAGCTTGTGGGTGCTACTAGGGCAAGGTATAAGAAATATTCTAATCCAACATTTTTAAAAGAAAATCTGCCATTTGTTCAGGGCTTTCTTTTTTTCCTCTAGCAATCCACATTTGACAAACTCCAAAAAAGGCGTTTGTCAGGTAAACATAGCTGTATTCTTTCTCCACTTGACTTAGTAGTTTACTACTAAAGCGCTCTTGTAGGTCTTCAGCCAGCATGATTTGGAATTTATGGCGTAAAAATGTTTGAATTTCTTTTGTTCCGTTTTCTGTTAACAAAACAGAAAGGAGGGATTCTCGTGTGAGAAAATCAAAAACTTCTATAATCGCGCTACGCTTGTCTTGAGCATACTTCTCAAAAATGTATTCTAACTTATGGAAAAGTTTTTGCTGATAATGCTCAATCATGTCATATTTATCTTTGTAATGTGTGTAAAAGCTGCTACGACTAATGCCGGCGGTCTTGGTCAACTTGACTGTACTAATCTGGTCGAACGATTCGTGTTCAAGCAGCTCAACCATTGCATGTTCAATAATCATTTTTGTTTTTTGACGTTTGTTACTTTCTACCATTCTACCTTCCTCTTTTGAACAATTTTATACAACGTGTCTAAAAACCAATTTTTTCTCTTGTGAAAAATTTCAGAAACTGTATAATCTATTATATCAAATATTTAGACAATGTGTATAAAAATATTTCGAAAATTAAAATTTTTATACAGAGTGTCTAAGATAGAGGAGAAAAAATGTTCAAAGAATGGAAAGCAATTTTCAAAAAACCAATCTTTATTATTATCATGGTTGGTGTTTCCTTGATTCCTGCTCTTTATAATGTGATCTTTTTGAGCTCCATGTGGAATCCTTATGGTAAAGTTTCAGAATTGCCAGTAGCGGTTGTGAATAAAGACCAACATGCGACATTTAACAACAACACCTTATCCGTTGGTGATGATATGGTGAAAAGTCTTAAAAAGAATGATGCTTTGGACTTTCATTTTGTATCTGAAGGAAAGGCTAAGAAGGGCTTGGAGAAAGGTGATTATTATATGATTATCACGCTTCCAAGTGATTTATCTCAAAAGGCTGCTAGTATTCTGGATAATAAACCACAAAAGATGCAGATTGATTATCAAACATCTAGCGGGCACAGCTTTATTGCCAGCAAGATGAGTGATTCGGCTATGACGCGGCTTCAACAAACTGTCGCAAACAATGTGACCAATACATACACGACGTCTCTCTTCAAGAGTATGAATAGCTTGAGGAAAGGCATGACAACAGCTGCTTCTGGTAGTGGGCAACTCGCTTCTGGCGGTCAACAATTAAAAGACGGTAGTCAAACTTTGACAGATAATTTGAATACTTTATCTAGCTCTAGCATGACGTTTGCAGACGGCGCTAATACATTGACGACAGGTTTGGGAACCTATACGCTTGGGGTGCGTCAGCTGTCAGACGGAATTGGTACGCTATCGACACGCCTTTCAGCTTATACGTCAGGTGTCGGTCAATTGGCTTCTGGTTCAGATACGCTTTCAAAAGGTCTGACAGACTATACAAATGCTGTTGGTCAATTGGCTTCTGGTTCAGATACGTTGTCAAAAGGTCTGATGGGGTACACAAGTGCTGTTGGTCAATTGGCTGACGGTTCAGGAGAATTATCAGATGGTTTAAATGCGTATGCCAATGGTGTAGCAAATCTTGCAGGCGGTGCGAATCAGTTAAATGCTCAATCGCAAAATTTATTGGCTGGAGTCAATCAATTGACCGCTTCTAATGGAGAAATTCAAAAATTATCAAGCGGCGCGCATCAATTGGCCACGGGGCTGAACACGTTAATGACGACTGTTCAACAATCTGGCATGACTGCTGAACAAATCCAACAGCTACAGGATTTGCAAGCAGGTTTAACTACTGTTCAAACCGCTCTGTCAACTGGTTCAGACTTGTCAGCCGCTAAAGCGAGCATGACGACTGCTTTAAGCGATATGGAGACAGCTGCGAACACACTTGCCAATAGTGCGACGACAGACAAGGCTACGATTGCAACTAACGTGGCTGCTACAGCTGCTTATCAAAAGTTAAGTGCTAGTGAGCAATCAGAAATCAATGCTGCGATTTCACAAGCTCCAAGTCAAACCGCTACAGCTGCGGCAAACATGTTGACAAATATTCAAGCGCTCAAGGCACAAGTGGCGAACTTGCCAGAGCAATCTTCTAATCAACAAAACATCGCTGTTATCGAACAAGCAAAAGGTGCGCTTTCAAATCTCCAAGTGAGTGCACAACAGTCCCAAGCAAGCATTCTCGCAGCTTTGCAACAATCAACTGCGGGTGCTAATCAAGTAGCAGCAGGTATTGAACAATTGCAAACGAGCTTAGCAACGGGTGCTGGTCGATTAGCAAAAGGTGTAACCGACTACACCAATGGGGTTGCTCAGATTACGGCAGGAGCTAATACCTTATCTGGCAATAGCGACCAATTGACATCTGGTATGGCGAAAATCAGTTCAGGTTCTAAGACCTTGGCTGGTAAGAATAGTCAATTGACATCTGGTATGGCAAAAATCAGTTCAGGTTCTAAGACCTTGGCTGGCAAAAACAGTCAATTGACGTCTGGTATGGCAAAAATCAATTCTGGAGCTAATCAATTGGCGGCTAATAATGGTCAAATTGATGCCGGCTTGGCAAAATTAGCAGACGGAGCTAGTCAATTAGTGAACAATTCTGCTACACTCGTGTCAGGGGCAGACAAACTGTCTGATGGTGCTGGTAAAATAGCAGATGGTTCTACGAAGCTGGCAGACGGCAGCTCAACTATCACGTCTAATCTGGGGACACTTGTGTCGGGTGCGGACAGCTTGACAGCAGGTTTGACAGATGCCAAAAATCAATTATCTATGGTGACAACCAATAAAGCCAATGCTAAAGCTCTCGCAAATCCATTGACAACGAAGAAAATAGATAAAGACCATGTTGGTAAAAATGGTATCGGGATGGCACCATACATGATTTCTGTGGCACTTTTTGTAGCAGCGATTTCAACCAATATCATCTTTAGCACGCTGCCTTCTGGCAAGAAGCCAAAGACACGTATGGAATGGTTGAAAGCACGTATTCAAGTCAACGGCATGATTTCTCTCTTAGCAGGTTTGTTGGTGTATGGTGCGGTACACATGATTGGCTTAACCGCCAACCACGAATGGGCAACGCTTGGTATCATTCTTTTGACCAGCATGTGCTTCATGGCTGTGGTGACGGCTTTGGTAACGTGGAACACCAAGCTTGGTGCTTTCATTTCCTTGATCTTGTTGTTGCTACAACTCGCCTCTAGTGCGGGTACTTACCCACTGCCATTGACGGATAAGATTTTCCAAGATGTCAATCCTTGGTTGCCAATGAGTTACTCTGTTTCGGCTTTGCGTCAAACGATTTCGATGACGGGGCAAGTCAGCGGACAAGTTGCCTTCATGACAATCGTTCTGCTGCTCTTTGTCGGTCTTGGTTTCTTGGTTTACAAACCAAATAAAAAAGAATTAGTTTAATCTAAAAGCTCTTGTATCTTGAATACAGGAGCTTCTTTTTTAAATCAAACCGAAATGGGCAAGGGCATGTGGAATGCCGTTGTCATCGTTGGAGCGCGTGATGAAAGCGGCTGCTTCCTTGACGGTTGCTTGGCTATTGCCCATTGCAATAGGATAATCTACTGCTTCAAACATGGTCAGGTCATTGAGTCCGTCTCCGAATGCGTAAGTCGGTGCTTCGTCTGCCAGCAAGGTCAGCAGGTGCTGAATCCCAGAGCCTTTGTTACAGCCGTGCGGCGTGATGTCTATCGAGTAGGGGCTGTTACGGAAAAAGTGCAGTTCAGGGATTTCTGTCTGATACTGGGTGTCTTTTTCAGGCTCCTCACTAAAAATGAGCAACATCTGACAAGGCTGGTTTTGATAAATGGTCGGACCGACTTGGGGCAGGTCTTGATGAAAATAGCGGAAATTCCGCTGAACGGTCAGACTGAGCGCCGTCACACGCATTTCTCCTTGCGAATAAAAACCGAGGTCATGCTCATTTTCCTTTGCCAGTTGTAGGAGCTTGAGAATGCTGTTTTGTGCAATTCGTCCTTCAAACAAGAAGTGCTTTTCATGGAGGATTTCCATGCCATTTAGCAAGATAGCGGAATGAATCCCAGCGTCTTCCAGAACCGTCCCCATTTCTCCGCGACCGCGCCCCGTACAGATAATAGGCAGAAAGCCGTTGGCTCGTAGTTGAGTAATGGCTGTTTTGTTGTCTGCTGGGACTTGTCCTTGGCTATCAACTAAGGTGCCGTCAATATCAAAAAATACAAATCCGTTGTAAGTCATTGGCGTCTCCGTCTCTTTTAGGGTGCTGAAGTTCCACGTGAAACATGAGAAAAAGGTGAAGTACGATGCTGTTTGACTTCTTCTTTCAAGTTTTCGAGCAAGGTCGTTTCTTCTGTCAGCTCAAGCAACTGGAGACCTTTCTGGATAAGGTCGTCGTCTCCTTGGCAAATGCCCAGGCGAACCTGAGCAAAGCCGAGCTTGTCGTATCGTTTGGTTTGCTTGGCGAGCGGTAAGATCATCTCGGTGATACGCTGGCAATCGTCAAGGTGGTTGTTGAGAAAATAAACGGTGGAAAGATTGAATAAAATAGAGGCTTGAGTTCCTTTGATGTTTTTATAATCATTATATTTTTCAAGATTGGTGAGAATTTTTTCGGTAATCTCCTGAATGGTTTCAATTGGAAAGAAGAAGAGAATAACACCTAACAGACGAAAGTCACTTTCGTACCAGACATCTCGCTTTTCTAAGTCTGTCCAAATTTGCTCTGCCAATTGTTTTGCTTTATCGCTAAAGTTATGCTCTCGTACTTCCATAATAATATTGATTGTGGAGAGAATATTTTGGATTGGCAAATCATGTTTGACTTTTTTTAGATGTTCTTCGCATAGATGAGCAATTTTTTTAAGTTCTGTATTATTAACAATAGATAAGTGGTTTGACATTTGATTGATAATCACTTGTCTTGTCCGCGGTTTATAATAATTACAAATATATTCAAATTCTCCAAAGCTCATGTCAATCTGGTGGAGCAGAAATTCCATAGTTTCATAGCTGGGAACGGATTGGTTGCTTTCAAACTTGGAAAGATTGGAGCGAGAAATCCAATCTCCGCAAATCTCTTGCTGGGTGATTCCCTTTGCTTTTCGAATCGTCTTGTAAACTGTGCCAATATCCCAACGCATAGGCGACTCCTTGTGTTAAATATGAAATGTGAAAATAGTGGACATTTTGTGAATGCCTTTTCATCATATTATATCATATAGATGAAAGGAGAAAAAGTGATGAAGAAAAAATATCTTTTTTATTTGTTCTTTGCAATAATGGTAGCTGTATCTTTAGCTCCATGGCTTCCGACCGAGTTAATGTAAGGATATTTATATTTGTGAAAAGAATAGAGGTGAAACCAATGTACTATAAGTGTTGATGTAATTAGTATTGTTTTTTAAAAAATATTTGTCTTTATCAAGAAAGAGGTATATATTATGAAAAAATTATATAAAATTTTCCTTACGATTGCAGCAGCTTTTATGATCGGTGCAACAGTTATACCGTCCTCCACTTCTGTTATTTATGCGAATAGTATGAAATATGAAGAAGTAGTTCCTTTCCGAGATCGGGGTGTATGTGGAGATATGAACAAAAATAGTTATACTTACAAGAGATATTGTTTGAAAGATGGGAGTGCTTCGGCTACTCTTACACCAGCGCAAAGAGATTGTTTAGGGGCTTTAGGGCTTGGTGTATTTAGCTTTTCAACCACATGGTATTCTCTGCTTATGGCGTATGGACCAGTAGTATATCAATGCTTAAAAGCATAGCGAAATAGACTTATTATTTCTGTGTTAAAAAAGGAGTGAAAATAATGGAGAAAAAATATTCTTTTGACAAATACTTTTATAAGAAATATCATTTCTATTTTTATACAATTGTATTGATACTGTACTTTTTATATTTCTCACATGATGATGTGATAGGTGATATTCTATTTTTGGGAGCATATATAATTCTGCTTTTAACGACAATAATAAAAAAAATCCCAAAAGATTAAGGAGAATTTTTATGAAATGTATTCGCATGAGTCTATACTTCATTATTATTTGCACAACTCTCTTTTTCCTCTCTGCATGCACCTCTTCATCACAAGCTTCTGAAAGCTCTACAGTTTCAAGTGTTTCTCAGGTTTCAACAAGTGAAAATGAGGTAGAACACGATTTAAAATTGACAAAATTATACAAAGAAATTGTAAAGAGCTTTCAAGAGACGAATGCAGAAAATGTTTTAAACAATAAATTAACAAAGGGAAATTTGCTCTATTTTGGTCGTGAGACGTGCCCGTTTTGTAGAGAATTTCTTCCGGTCTTGAAAGAAACATCAGACTTGTATCATACGCCTTTTAAAATTTATTACTTAAATACAGAAGATTCTCATAAGAATTCTCAAATAAAGAAAGCTATGGAAAAATATAATGTGACTGGTGTACCTACGCTGATTTATTTAAAAAAAGACAATGGTTTTGAAGTCTTGAATGAAGAGCAGACGACTTTACCAGAATGGTTTAATATAATAATGAAATATTGAACTTTTTCAAAAAACACTCCTCTTTTCCAGAAAATTTCCTATAATTTCCCATTCATGTTATACTAAATGAGATGATTTTTCATTCGTCCGAGGGTCGGACGGCTTGCCTTAAAACAGGTTTGCTTTGTCCGAGGGTCGGACGGCTTGCCTTGAAACAGGTTTGCTTCGTCCGAGGGTCAGACGGTTTGTCTTGAAACAAGTTTGCTTCGTCCGAGCCTCGGACAGGATAAAGAAAAGTCATTCATCTTATCTGAGGGTCAGATAAGAAAAAATATTTTTTAATAAGGAAAGGATTTTATGCCAAAAGGAAAGTTAGTTAATGTTCAGGTGAGCAGTCTCCGTCATGCGGAATTCACGCAGTTTATCACTCGTTTTTTAGATGATGTGGAGAAAGAAGCGCTCGACTTTAAAAATGAGGATGTCATTACCGCTCTCGTCAAGAAGATAAAATCAGCCTTGCCTGCTTATCAAGCCTCTCTCGGTCAGATTCGGGCGAGTGAAAAGTCAGCTTCGATTAGTGCGGCTGACGAATTGCGCGACGCTGATTTGCAAGCTCTTCGCGATGCGCTGAAACCTTATCGGGCAGCCAAGCGGGAAGAGGAAAAGGCAGCTTATGCCAGCTTGAAACGCTTGTTTGACCAATACAAAGACGCTCATCAGAAGCATTACGAGGAAGAAACTGCCCTCGTTGTCAGCTTGCTGGACAAGCTAAAGACAGCCCCATATAAGGAGCAAGTGGGGACTTTAGCGCTTGGGAAATTCGTTGCAAATCTGACCGAAAGCCATTCGGCTTTTGAACAACTTTTTGCTTCTCGCTCCCAAGAGAAGTTGCAAAAAGTGAGCTATGATGTCAAGCGATTGCGCAAAGAAGTGGCGACGCCTTACCAACAGTTGGCGGACTATGTGGTGATTTTGCACCAAGTCAAAGACGATGGCTTTTATGCTACCTTCCTTTCCGTGCTCAATAACAGCCGCAAGCACTATGCGGATGTCCTTGCCCGTCGCAAGGGCAAAGAGCCTAAAGCAGAAGCAGGAAAAGTAGCAGAAATCAATTAACATTTCTCCTTCATCTTACTTGAAGTTTGTCTGTCAGAGTGGTAGGATAAAGACGAAGAAGAGGAACGAGCAGAAAATTAGAAAGTGTGATGGGATGATAAGATTTCATTTTAATAACGAATTTTGGTTTCGGTGGCGGTTTTATCTGTTGAGCATGATGATATTCTTTTCCTCGGTCGATCCTTATGCGAAACTGGACGTGTTCAATGTGATTTATTTTGCTGTGTTGGGAATATTTTTGCTCTTACAGATCTTTGTGCCAGAGTGTTCGCATAAGCGGTCCTATCCAGTAGGCAGCTATCATTTTAACTGGGAATTTTATAATGACATTTCTTTGTATCTGATGTTTTATTTTTTACGTACTTTCTCTTCTGGTCCGAGAAGCAGCCATGATGTATGGTACTGGATTTTGCTGGTAGCAGATATTCTCGTTATTTGCACTTTTCTTATCAAAAAAGAAAAAGCAGAGAAGAGTGAAGAATAAGATTGCGGTAGCTTCTATTTTCTATTTCATTCTACAGACATCTATTAAACATCTCCAGAAAATGGGGGTGTTTTGTTTTCTTTAAGTTTTCTTTAGCTTTCTTTTAAGGATTTGCCCGTAAACTACGTAGATAAAGAACGACAAAGGAGAGCAATCTCATGGCTAAAAAAACATTTAAAGATAAATTTCAACGGATAGAAACCAAGTACGTTATCTCAAAGGAAACGTTGTCAGATTTGCTACAGGAGTTTGAAGCGTATATGGCAGAAGACGAGCATGCCTATTCAACGATTGGCAACCTCTACTATGATACGCCGACCTATCAGATGATTCGGGAGTCTTTGGAGAAGCCTTATTTCAAGGAAAAATTGCGCGTGCGGACCTATGATGCCAGTCCTCGGGCTGATAGCCAAGTTTTTTTGGAAATCAAGAAAAAAGTGCGTAAGGTTGTGTACAAGCGCCGGATTGCGACTGATTTACTGGCGGCAGAGCAGTATCTCGCAGGGGAATGCCAGCTTGAGGATTCGCAGATTAAGAAAGAAATCGAATGGCTCTGCAAGCGGTATGGAGGTGTGCAGCCCATGATGTATATTTACTACAACCGCTACTCTTTAAAAGGTTTGGAAGATTCAAATGTGCGGATTACCATCGATTATGATGTGGCTTATCGGACGAAAGAATTAAGTTTGTTAGCAGGAAAAGACGGCAAGAACCTGCTACCTGACAACCATGTTATCATGGAAATTAAGGTACCTGGGGCGTATCCACTCTGGCTGGCAGAGATTCTGGACTGCTACCACGTTTTTCCAAAGTCTTTCTCAAAATACGGAGTTGCCTACAAGAAAACAACCGACTACAAAGGAGTAATCAATCATGTTCGATCAGCTATTTAGTGATGTCTTTACAGGGACAACGGTCAATCCAGCCAGTATGTTTGGTGCGATTGGTGTTGCCCTTGTGCTAGGACTGATATTAGCCAAGGTCTATCAGTACAAAACCATTTACAGCAAATCATTTATGATGACTTTGGTTATGCTGCCGACTTTGATTGCCATTGTCATTTTCTTAGTTAATGGTAGTCTGGGAGCAGGAGTTGCAGTCATGGGGGCTTTCAGTTTGATTCGCTTTCGTTCGGCACCGGGCGGCGCTAAGGAATTGCTGGCGATTTTCCTTGCGATGACGATTGGGATTGCTGTCGGCATGGGCTATCTTGTCTTTGCCAGCGTCTTTACAATCATCATGTCAGTTGTCATGTTGTTGCTGGAAACGGTGAATTTCGGACAGATGAAACATTCCATGCGCCAAGTGACCGTTGTCATTCCAGAAAGTTTGGACTATGAGACGGTCTTTGATGACATCTTCCAAAAGGCGACTAATCATGTCGAATTGGCAAATGTCAAAACCTCTGATATGGGAAGTTTGTTCAAGATTAAGTATATTGTCCAATTAAATGGTACAATGACAGAGAAAGAGTTAATGGACGCTCTGCGGACGCGAAATGGGAATTTAGAGATTGCCATTAGCCGCTATGTCACAAAAGAAAATGAACTATAAGGAGGATCGCCATGAAAAAAACAGCCTCAAAACGAAAAAAATGGAAACGACTGATTCCACTCGTCCTATTGACAGTTACTTTAGGGGCGTGCAGTGCGACAAACACCAGCTCAACCAGAACTAGCTCCTCTAGCGCAAGTAAAAAAACAACCACCAAGACGTCCAATTATTTTACTAAGCGTGACCAAGACGCTTCTTATGATGAATCAAAAGCAACTAAGATTAGCCTGAGTGGCTCATCTGCCAAGACTTCTGGTTCTGGTGCGGAAGTGTCCGGCTCTACGGTGACAATTACCAAGGCTGGGACTTATGTCTTGTCTGGTTCAAGTGAAAATGTCCAAATTGTCGTTAAAGTTGGCAATAAAGATAAGGTTCAACTCGTGCTGAATGGGGTCACGATGACTGGAACAGATGCTGCTATTGTCGTAGAAAATGCAGATAAGACTTTTATCACGCTTGCAAAGGGCAGCAAGAACACGATTTCGGATTCTGCTAATCACAAGAATACAGACTATGACGCTGCGATTTACAGCAAGGACGACCTCGCTTTCAACGGTTCTGGTAGTCTGACGGTCGAAGGCAATTATGGCAATGCTATTGAGTCCAATGATGATTTGCGCATTACAGGCGGAACCTACACGATTAAAGGTTATAAAAACGCCCTTTCAGCGAATGACGCAATCAATATCAAAGACGCGACAATGAATTTGACTGCAACGGAAGATGCCATTCACGCGGATAATGATGAAGATACATCGCTAGGCAATTTCTATATCCAGTCTGGAAAGATTACCATTAACGCTGGAGATGACGGCATTCACGCTTCTAATACTGCTTTTATTGACGGCGGTACGATTAAGGTTGAAAAGAGCGAAGAAGCGCTGGAAGGCAAGACCGTCACCATTAACGGTGGCGATTTAGACCTGACAGCCAATGACGATGGTATCAATGCCGCAGACGGTAGCAGTAGCGAGAGCGCTCCAGGACAAGCGACCGCTGGTGTCAGTCTGACCATTACAGCTGGTAAGGTCAAGATTAATGCCCAAGGGGACGGCTTGGATTCTAATGGAGATTTGACCATTTCAGGTGGTGAAGTCTATGTGGACGGACCGACAAATGGTGGCAATGGTGCTCTTGACTATGACGGCAATGGCACGATTACTGGCGGGACCGTTGTAATGGTCGGCAGTAATGGCATGGCGATGGGCTTTGGCTCAAATTCCAAACAAGCCTCCATCCTTGCGAATGTATCTGGTAGTGCTGGAGACAAAGTGACGATTACCGATTCGTCAGGTAAAGAAATCCTCAGCTATACCGCTGCTAAAAATTTCCAATCCGTTCTTGCCAGCTCAGCTGCTATCAAAGACGGCGGAAGCTACACCATTACAGTCAATGGACAAAGCACGACCGCAACAGCTAGCCTGACCACCCAAAATGGAAACGGCATGGGCGGAGGCCCTGGCGGACGGTGATGATAGACAAAAGAGGCTGGGGAAACCCAACCTCTTTCGTTTGACCTTTGCTTAGTCGTCAAGGTGTGCAAGATAAACAGACAATGTTAAAATTGCTAACCATTGCGACACAAGCAAAGCTACAAAAAATATTAGATACATTAAATTAACCAATGTTGGCATGCTTTTAACAAAAAGTAAAGCAATAAAAGGGGAACAAATTGACCAAATAACTTGAATAGTGATGATTCTTTTTTTCATGTTTAGCAACCTCACTTTTTCCTTTTTCAGCCTAAATGTATCACAAAACTAAGAAAAAACAAGTCTATTTTTGAAGGAAAATTTATGATATAATAAAGTTGATAACGTTAAAAAAACTAGAGCGAAACAACTCTAGTTTTTTGCATGCTCAGCCTAAAATCTCTAGAATCTCTGTCAAATTATCAACAGTCCAATCTGGTGTTTCTGCTGGATTCGTTATGTGGTTCAAGTGGCTAAATCCCTGTCGGATCCAAATGGTTTGCATTCCAAGTTGTTTAGCTGGAAGAATATCATTGTCTAAACGGTCGCCAATCATCACAGCATGTTCAGCCAAGCAGTTTGCTTGTTGGAGAGCCAGCTTAAAAATGGCTAGATTAGGTTTTGCCAAGCCAACATCGGCAGAGGAAATCACCAGATCAATCCAAGAATCAATACCAAATGTTCTCAATCTTGCTTGTAAGTTCGGTAACTGGTTGGCAATAATCCCAATCTTGTAGTGTTGGTGGAGAGTTTTCAGCACTTGCTTGCAGTCAGGATACAGCACCTCTAAATCAGACCTCCAAGACGGACGCTTCAGACCATAATCGTTCAGAGCCTCCACATCGCCTTTTTTATTTTCCTTAAAATAGTGGTTCATAGTTTGATAAAATGCTGCATAAGAAATGTGAGTATCCGCAATAGCCTGCTCAATCCGATCTTGGTAGGCTTTTTCTTCGTTTACCAAAGTTGAGCCAATATCAAAGAATAACCAATGAATCTGTTTCATGTGAAACCTCTAATAAAGATTGATGTCTCCGCTGACAGCTTGGATAGTAAGAGAATCTGTAGAAGCCGTTGCTTGGTGGTGGATTGTGTTGCCAATGATTTGGTGGCTCGGCTGGAGCTGGTCAGAAATAGAAATGTCTCCGTGCACCGTTTCGAGATCATAGCTGAAATCATGGTGCAGCAGATGAAGTGAAATATCTCCGCTAGTTGTTTGAATGAAAGTCTTACCAGCAATTTCTAAAGAATGCGTATCGAAATCCCCTGACACAAGAGACAGCTTACAATCTGTCAACTTGACATGCGCTAGATGAATATCACCACTGATAAGGGTAACATTGGTTTGTTGCAAATGGCAATGCCGCATAGTCAGATCGCCACTTGAAAGCTCAATCGTTCCTTTTTGTGTTTGAAGATGAGAGACAGCTACATCGCCAGAAGTTGCTTGAAGTGAGAATGATTGAAGAATCTTGCCATTCGGGATTTGAATGCAAATGGGATGATTATCAAAACCGTTTTTCATGACGTTAATAATCCAGTCCAAACCGCTGTAATGCGTGTTGCCTTTTTCTGTAATGTGCCACTTCTCGTTTTGAACAGTAGAAATGATTTGATTATTGCCTTTTCCATTATAGTATTTGATGTGGAAAAAATCATCAGGTGAAGGCTCAATCAGAATATCTTGCGTGGTGACATCAATATGCAATTCAGAGATTGTTGCATAGTCTTCAAAGATATAAGCATTGTCGGTATATGATTGGTGATTGTGTGCAGATGACTGGTGTTGAGGACGAGTTGACGTTTCTTCTGCTTGATTTGATGAAAGTGAGCGAATAATCTCTTCTGCTGCGTCTTTGGGATCTCCCAACTCCTCAATGACTTGTGCTTCATTTTCAGGTCCGGCTTCTTCAAAGTATTCCGTAAAATAATCCATTGCTTCTTTATAATCTGCTTCTGGCAATGTTTTCAAGTATTTCTCTAGTGCGGCTAAATAGTTAGTTTTTGTCATGGCGAATGCTCCCTTCTATGATACCGTTGACTGTCGCTGTATATAACTTCCACTCTCTTTTAAGGGTGTTTAACTGCTTTCGTCCCTCTGGAGTAAGGGAGTAATACTTCCGTTTTCGACCTTGATATTCTTGCGAGTAAGTTGTTAAGTAACGATTCTTTTCTAACTTTTTTAAAATAGGATATAAGGTTGATTCCTTGATATTGGCAATCAATTTAATCGTTTGGCTAATCTCATAGCCATAGGAATCTTCACTTTCCAAAATCGCTAGAATGAGAAATTCAATTAGGGTAGAAGATGTTGGAAAATACATGAGTCACCTCCTATATATAATATTTTTATATATACTTTTTCTATACATAGTATAGTGCTTTTCACTTTCAAAGTCAAGAATATATATAAAATTTTTATATATTTTTAAAATGTAAGTCTAAAACTATTTTCTTTTCTAGTTTTTTGAGACAGCACATCTGTGATTTCCCTAGGTTTGTTGTAAATAAACCTTAATTCTAGCTTAATTCCTCAATTAAAGAATGTTTTGTATTGAAAAATAGCGTTAGAAAATGGTAAAATATATTAAGTCTTATCTAGAAGTAAGATAAAAGTGATGAATATGATGAAAAAACATAAAATAATTTTTAAATTTCTTGGACAGACGCTGCTTTATTTTGTGATATTTCTAGCGTTGCTTTATTTCTTTAATTATCTTGGTCAAGGCCAAGGTGGTTTTATCTATAATGAATTTTAGGAGCAGACTGTGACCAATTCAGTAATTAACGACATGATTGAAACGATTGAGCATTTTGCTCAGTCTCAACCAGATTTTCCAGTTTACAATGTCCTCGGAGAAGTTCATACTTATCATGATTTGAAAGTGGACTCAGATTCCCTTGCTGCAAAGATTGATAGCCTTGCGCTTCCTGAGAAATCACCAGTGGTGGTGTTTGGTGGGCAAGAATACGACATGTTGGCGACTTTTGTAGCCTTAACGAAGTCAGGTCATGCCTATATCCCGATTGATAGTCATTCCGCCTTTGAACGTGTGACAGCAATTGTGGAAGTGGCACAACCTAGTCTCATCATTGCAATCAATGAATTTCCGCTGAAAGATGTGAACATACCAATTCTTGACTTGGCAGCAGTTCAAACTGCTTTTGCAGCCAAACATCCTTACGAAATTACACACCCTGTTAAAGGTGATGATAATTACTATATCATTTTCACTTCGGGAACGACTGGAAAGCCAAAGGGGGTGCAAATCTCGCACGATAATTTGCTTAGCTTTACCAACTGGATGATTACAGATAAGGAATTTGCGACTCCAGCTCGTCCGCAAATGTTGGCGCAGCCACCTTATTCTTTTGACTTATCGGTTATGTATTGGGCGCCAACTTTGGCACTTGGAGGGACACTTTTTGCGGTTCCGTCTGCCATTACGCAAGATTTCAAGCAGCTGTTTGAGACTATTTTGAACTTGCCAATCGCTATTTGGACATCCACACCGTCTTTTGCAGATATGGCGATGCTGTCTGAAGATTTTAATGCTGAAAAAATGCCAGGCATTACACATTTCTACTTTGACGGAGAAGAATTGACGGTTAAAACAGCTCAAAAATTGCGTGATCGTTTTCCAAATGCACGTATTATCAATGCTTACGGTCCGACAGAAGCAACTGTGGCTCTATCTGCTGTTGCTATAACGGATGACATGCTGACAAATATGAAACGCTTGCCGATTGGCTATACCAAAGCGGATTCTCCAACTTTTGTGATTGATGAAGACGGAAACAAACTGCCGAATGGTGAGCAAGGAGAAATCATTATATCTGGACCAGCTGTATCAAAAGGCTATATGAACAATCCAGAGAAAACAGCCGAAGCATTTTTTGAGTTTGAAGGGTTACCAGCTTATCATACAGGTGATGTTGGTACTATGACAGATGAAGGTTTACTGCTTTATGGCGGTCGTATGGATTTCCAAATCAAGTTCAACGGTTTTCGTATTGAATTAGAAGATGTTTCCCAAAACCTGAACAAGTCTCAATATGTGGACTCAGCTGTGGCTGTACCGCGTTACAATAAAGATCATAAAGTACAAAACCTTCTAGCCTATGTCATCCTGAAGGACGGGGTTAAGGAACAATTTGAGCGTGAGATTGACATCACCAAAGCTATCAAAGAAGATTTACAAGATATTATGATGTCTTATATGATGCCTTCCAAATTCCTTTATCGGGATTCCTTGCCATTGACACCAAATGGTAAGATTGATATTAAAGGTTTGATTAGCGAGGTCAACAACCGATGATGGATTTCATAAGACAGCTTCCTCACTTGGAACCGTACGGGGATCCGCAGTATTTTGTTTATATCATTTTAGCCGTTTTGCCAATCTTTGTTGGTTTATTCTTCAAAAAAAGATTTCCCATTTACGAAGCTCTGGTCAGCTTTGCTTTCATCATATTTATGTTAATTGGACCTAAATTAACACAAATCTATGCTCTACTGTTTTATGTTCTTTGGCAAATGCTTTGGGTTTGGACTTATAAAATTTATCGAAAAACGGGAGATAGCAAATGGATTTTCTATTTGCACATTGCTTTGTCTATCCTACCGCTTTTCTTTGTAAAGGTAACGCCAGCTATTTATGGTCATCAATCACTCTTGGGCTTTTTGGGAATTTCCTACTTAACTTTCCGTTCAGTAGGAATGATGATTGAGCTGCGGGATGGTGTTCTAAAAGACTTTAGCTTATGGGAATTTCTACGTTTCATGCTCTTTATGCCAACTTTTTCAAGTGGGCCGATTGATCGTTTTAAGCGGTTCAATCAAGATTATGAAAAGATTCCTGAGCGTGATGAATTGTTGGATATGCTTGAGAAATCAGTGCATTATATCATGCTAGGTTTCCTATATAAGTTTATTTTAGCACATATCTTTGGCTCTATGATATTACCGCCTTTGAAGCAGTATGCATTACAAATGGGTGGTTGGTTTAATCTACCAACGCTAGGGGTGATGTATGTATTTGGTCTAGATTTGTTTTTTGACTTTGCGGGTTATTCCATGTTTGCCCTTGCCATTTCCAATCTAATGGGAATTAAAAGTCCGATTAACTTTAACAAACCATTTATCTCTCATGATTTGAAAGAGTTTTGGAATCGTTGGCATATGAGCCTGTCATTCTGGTTTCGTGATTTTGTATTTATGCGGCTAGTCACAGTACTTATCCGAAATAAAATCTTTAAAAATCGGAACACAACTTCAAGTGTAGCTTATATCATCAACATGCTAGTCATGGGCTTTTGGCACGGGGTTACTTGGTATTACATTGCTTATGGACTTTTTCATGGTCTAGGACTCGTTATCAATGATGCTTGGGTGCGAAAGAAGAAGACCATCAATAAAGAGCGGAAAAAGAAGAATTTGCCACCATTACCAGATAACAAATGGACACAAGCAGTGGGGATGTTTATCACTTTTAATGTTGTAATGTTTTCATTCTTAATCTTCTCAGGATTTTTGAATGACTTATGGTTTAAAAAATAAAAAAGGAGTTCTCTAATGGACGTAAAAGCAGAAGTATTAGAAATTATTGATGATTTATTTATGGAAGATGTATCAGAAATGATGGACGAAGATTTGTTTGATGCAGGAGTTCTGGACAGTATGGGAACGGTTGAATTGATTGTTGAATTAGAAAACCGTTTTGACATTCATGTTCCCGTCTCAGAATTTGGTCGTGATGATTGGAATACTGCTAATAAAATTATTGAAGGCGTAACGGAGCTTCGTAATGCTTAAACGATTGTGGCTCATTTTAGGCCCAGTTTTCTGCGCCCTTTTGATGGTGGTGGCTTTACTATTTTTCTACCCAACCAAGCAACAACATGATTACCAAGCTGAAAAGCGCTCAGCTGTTACTTTGACGGCGGGAAGTTTCAAGGGAAGAACGCAAAAAGTACGTGCTTTGACAGATAAGAAGCACCGCTTTGTTCCTTACTTTGGTTCAAGTGAATGGCTGCGCTTTGACAGCATGCATCCTGCGATTTTGTCAGAAAAATATAAGCGTAATTATCGTCCGTATTTTTTAGGACAACGAGGAGCCGCATCTCTTACGCAATATTTTGGCATGCAGCAAATGCTTCCGCAGTTAAAAAATAAGCCAGCTGTCTATGTTGTCTCTCCTCAATGGTTTACTAAAAAAGGCTACAGTCCAGCAGCATTTCAACAATATTTCAATAGTGATCAATTGACTAGTTTCTTGCGCCAGCAAGAAGGAGACATTGATGCTCAATATGCGGCGAAGCGCCTCCTGCAACTGTATCCTACGGTGGCTATGAAAGACAATGTAAAAAAAATAGCTAATCATCAGAAACTGTCAAACTTTGACAAACAGTACGTCCGTCTTATCAGCCGTTTAAATAAACGTGAGGATTCCCTTTTCAGTTCTCTTTTTGCCGAACGTAATGAGAATTATGAAAAATTGGTACAGCCTCAAATTAAGCGTTTGCCAGATAAATTTTCTTATCAGGATTTGGAAGAATTTGCGACAAAAGATGCTCAAAGAAATACGACTAATAATGATTTAGGAATTGATAATAAATTTTATAAGCATCGCTTGCGGAAACGTATTAAAAAGTTTAAAGGAAAGCAAGCAAAGTTTTCTTATACCAAATCTCCCGAGTATAACGATTTACAACTTGTTTTGAAGCAATTTGCCAAGTCAAAAACGAATCCAATTTTTGTTATTCCTCCTGTCAATGCGAAGTGGATGGCCTATACTGGTTTGAGTCAAGAAAAATACCAACAAGCAGTGAAGAAAATTCGTTATCAGTTGGAAAGTCAAGGTTTTACCAATATCGCGGACTTTTCAAACGATGGTGGGAAGCCCTACTTTATGCAAGATACCATTCACATGGGCTGGCTTGGCTGGTTGGCGTTTGATAAGGCTGTCAATCCCTTTATTTCCAATCCAAAACCTACTCCGACTTACCAGATGAATGATCGATTCTTCAGCAAAGAATGGGCAGATTATGACGGAGCAATTGAGAATTTTAAATAAGAAAAATAAAACACGAACACAAATTAACTAGTTGGTTGCTAGTTTGCTTGTCCGTGTTTTTTTATATGGGGAACTAGAGAATTTTATGAATCTGTCAGCTTTTCTATTGTATTTTGGCAAGATAGCTGTTAATCCAAGACGTATTGCTCAATTGCTTGAGCGACACCATGATTATTATTGGTGTGGGTAACGGCTGCAACTTGCTCTTTGACTGCTTTAGGAGCATTTCCCATAGCCACCCCTAATCCGGCCAATTTCAGCATGGGGAGGTCGTTGAAGTTATCACCAATTGCCATGACTTGCCGGAGAGAAATGTGATAAAAATGAGCAATCTCTTGAAGAGCATTTTCCTTAGAAACCTGTTTAGCTGTAACTTCTAGATAATTCTCTTTTGAAAGATAAAAGGCTGTTTTAGGAAAATTTGTGTTTTGCAGATAGTCGTGAAGATTTTGAATGGTGGCTGCTTCACCTATCAGAAGAAGTTTGTGAATAGAAGCACGATCTTCTACAACAGAGACTAGAGATTGAAGGATGGGATTTTCACCGGTAATATCTGCTTCCTCCTGAACCCATTTGTCAATCTGTTCAGCAAACCAATCCTTTCCTGAATAGAGATTGATAGCTACAGCTGGAAACTTCTCTTGGACGAACTCTAGCAGACAACGAACTTCTTTTTTATCCAAAGCGTGTTCCATTAAAACCTCATAATTCTGAGGATTTCCTTTGATGACAAGAGCGCCATTGTAGCAAGCCAATGGATTGTCAATGAGACCAAGCTGCTGTGCGATTGGCTCCATGCCAAGTGGTGAACGTGCGGATGCCAACACAAAAGGAATTCCTTTTTCTTGCAAAAGAGGAAGCTGTATTTTTAGCTGATAATCAACTTGGTGTTGGTCATTTAAAATAGTACCGTCAATATCGCTTATGACAAGGCGGATAGGTCGTTTGTTCATAAAATTTTGTCCTTATAAGCATGATATCATTGTGGGTTGATAACCAGAATGTTCATTTTTCTTCTTTGTTATTATTTTAACATAAAAAAGATTTTTTGAAAGCGGTTTAGCTATTTTCTATTAAGACAAATTTAAGCAAAACAAGGTATATTATAACTAATCCTAAAAAACTTTTTTCATCATAATCTCCTAAACAAAAAAGCAGTCTTTCTCGATTGCTTTTTTGTATGGAATTCATGTTATAATGAAATCATGTTATCAAAAGAATTTAAACACATCATGCAGACAGATACAGTCGCAACGGCTAAGTCCTTGTTAGGTATGCAATTGTGCTTAGACGGACAAGTGTTGGGACGAATTGTTGAGACAGAAGCTTATTTGGGAGCTAAAGATAGTGCTTGTCATAGTGCGCATGGTAAACGAACACCGAAAAACGAGTCTATGTATTTATCTGCTGGACACTGGTATGTCTATCAAATCTACGGGCATCAAATGCTGAATTTAGTCACAAGAGCTGAGAATGTCGCAGAAGCTGTCTTGATTCGAGCCTTGGAATTACCAGACGGGACATTGCTTGCCAACGGCCCAGGAAAATTAACCAAATTTGCAGGGATTACCAAGGAATTTGATGGTCAAGGTTTGACCACTTCAAGGTTGCAATTGGTAGAAAATGCTGTCCCGCTTCAAATTGGCTCGCGCTCTCGAATTGGCGTGACCTGCACAGATGAATGGCGAGCTGCGCCTCTAGGCTTTTATGTTATGGGCAATCGGCATGTTTCTAAAATTTCGAAGATAGGTTTATTGCCAGATGCTAAGACATGGAAAATAGATAATTAAAAAAACAGAGTGGAGAAAAGAACCCAACAACTGAAAAAGGTTCACTCTCCATTCTGTTTTTGATTTTTATAAAATTTTATCAGATTTTTCTACATAAAAGAGAGCAATAATCATAATGATTGTAAGAATGAGCAAGACACATACAGCAGGTAGCCAAGAATGGAAGAAATCGGCACTATAACCAAATAGAGCTGGTCCAAAAGCAGCTAGTAAATAACCACCTGTTTGTGCTAAGCCAGATAGTTGAGCAGTTTGTTCAGGGCTACTCGTTTTTGTTGAAAAAGTAACCATAAGATATGGGAAAAGAGCACTCACAGCTGACCCAATGAAAATATTTGCAATGAGCCAATAAAAGAAATCATTCGTTTGAATTAAGAGCATGCTAATACCAAGGACACCCGCAGCAGAGATAATTGCTAACATTATCATACGATGACGAGGAGACAGCCGTGTTGTCAAGCTAGGAATGGTCATTGAAAAAGGTAGGCTAATCAAGTTAAAGACAGAGGCTAGAACTCCAGCAGAAGCATTTGAAATGCCAGCTTGCGTTGCCATAGTTGGTAGCCAGGTTAGGCAAGTATAAAAAAGCAATGATTGCAAGCCACCAAAAATAATAATAGCCCAAACTTTTTTATTTTTCCAGATAGAGCTACCTTGGTGCTCTTTATTTTTGTTCACTAAGAAATGGTTATAAGATGTATTTGGTAGCCAAATTAAAAATGCTAAAAGACAAACCATTGTCAAAAAAAGGACAAGACCTTGCCATGAAGTTGCTTTTGTTATGGGCACAGCAATAGAGGAAGCGATAGCTGTTGATAATCCCATAGAAGTGACATACATCGTTGTCAATAGCCCGATCCGATGCGGTTGGTTGGCTTGGATGACGCTTGGAAGTAAAACATTAAGTACTGCAATGGAAACTCCAATGAGAATCGTCCCCACATAAAGAAGTGGTAGATTAAAAATCCGAATGAAGGATCCAATGGTAAGCAGGGCAAGGACGAGAGTAAAAAGCCGTTCGAGCCCAATTTTGCTCGCTAAACGCGCCGAAAATGAAGAGCAGAGAGCAAACATGATTAAGGGCAGACTGGTCAAAAGACCGAGGGAATTAACTGAAACATGAAGCCCGTTGGCAATGTCTGTTAAGACAGTTGGAAGCGTTGTAAAGGGCGTCCGCAAAGCGACACCCATCATGATAATTCCTGGTAATAAAAAGATAGAATGTTGTTTTTTCATAAATTCTCCTAGAAAGGTTCTTAAAAAATTATACCATAGAGATAGCCAAAATTATAGTCCTATATTAGTGCATGAGCTCCAGATAGTAGGATGTAATAGTGGCTTCTTCAATTTTATTTCGTTGTCCCAACCACCAAGTAACTGTTTCAATAAAAGTTGTCGTGACATAGTTTTTTAAAAATGGCTCTGGTAAATCAGACTTTTGTGCCAATAACTTTTCGCGAATGAGAGGAAAAAGATAATGCTCTAGCTCTAATTTTAAACGATTGATAAAATAAATATTTTTAGACAATAATAAAGTGGCTATTTTATCTTGGTTTTTCCTGAAATGGTAAAAAATATGAGCTGTTGCATCAAAAAGTTCGCTTGATTGGTAGCGCTCAACAAACGTATGCTGGAACAAATCTTGGCACATTTCTTCAAGTAGTGCCTCTTTCGTCTCAAAATGAGCATAGAAAGTTGACCGACCGACATCTGCAAGGTCAATGATTTCTTGAACTGTGAGGGACTCATAGCTTTTTTGATTCAAAAGAGTGAGAAAAGCCTGATAAATGGCTGCGCGTGATTTTTTAACTCGTCTATCCATCATTTCCGAACAAATCTCCTTAAATGTACACTATCAAACGAAGCATTAGATTTGTTTCTTGTTTCCTCCGTTAAAATAGTAGATAATATAATTGAACAAAGTGTTTTGTTTTGAATACATTATACAATAAATAAAATCAAATCTCAATGTGCGATTAGAAGGAGACAATAATGAAATCAAGCAAAAATGTCTGGATTGCATTTCTATTAAACTTTTCTTTTGCAGTTATTGAATTTATCTTTGGAGTTCTTTTTAATTCTAGTGCTGTGTTAGCAGATGCGGTGCATGATACGGGTGATGCCCTAGCGATTGGTTTATCAGCATTTTTTGAAAAAATTTCCAATAGACGAGGTGATAGAAACTATACATTAGGCTATAAACGGTATAGTTTGCTGGGAGCTATGTTGACTTCTACCATTTTAATAGTGGGTTCTATTCTCATTCTGGTTGAAAATGTACCCAAATTGTTTGCGCCTGAACGGGTAAATTACGACGGTATGCTTATCTTGGGAATTTTTGCAATTGTAATCAACTTTGCAGCCAGCAGGGTGGTTAGTCATGGACGGACGCACAATGAATCCATTCTGAGTCTGCATTTCTTAGAAGATATTTTAGGCTGGTTGGCTGTAATCTTTGTATCCTTCATTCTTCGTTTTACAAACTGGTATTTCCTTGACCCATTGCTTTCACTCATCATTTCAACCTTTATCTTGAGTAAAGCACTACCAAAGTTTTGGGAAAATGTTCAAATCTTTCTTGATCACGTACCGAGCGATGTAAATCTGAATGACCTTTATGCAGAAATTCAAACAATCGAGAATATCCAAACAGTCACTCAGCTAAATGTTTGGACAACCGATGGACTAGAAAAATTTGCGATGATTCATATTTGCATGAAACATCCCGAACAACAAGCAGAAACTCAGCAGCTCATTCGCCAACATCTCAAAATGTATGGAATTACAAAAGTAACTATTCAGACAGATGAAAGTTTAGATGAGCACGAAGAATGCTGTATTGGTGAGCAACAGTGAGGGGTAAATAGTTTAAGACAGATGTTTTAAACTCTTTATTTGTATGTTTTCTTTTTAATGATTGTTGAAAATTCTACTTTCATAAAATGGTTGATTATTTTACTTATAAATTAAAATATGGAAACTAGTATCACGTATATTAAATGTAAGAATCAGCAAGGTAGCCCATTGTATCATACAGAAATTTCAATGTTCCTGCAAGGTGGTTCAAGTCAGTCTGCGAAATACAACAAAAAAAGTGGAAAACCTTATAAAGATATTGATGACTTAGTTGATTTTGGCAGACCTATTCATATAGTTCCTCACATGTTCCGACATAGCTTTGTTTCAGTTATGGCAGAGAAGAATGTAAGCCTAAACGTGATTCGAGAATTCGTAGGACATTCAGAGGATAGTAGAGAGATAGAAAAAATCTATCTTCATGTTATGCAAAAAGGAAAGGATAAGATTGAACAAGCTATGATAGATTTGGCTGAAATTATCTCTTGATGACTACAATAAGTTATTACTAAAAAGAAAGCTAAAAGAGACTGGGAAAAAACTAAAACGTTCTCCTTCCAGTTAAAATTTTAACAATAAAAAAGGCTTAGAATAAACGTTTCTGATGACGCCATTCTAAGCCATTTTCTATTTTTAAGACTTTTTGCCCAGCCTCTTGTCAAGTTTTATATATTAAAATGGGGGCTACGGAATGTCCAATTTTTATTTTTAAATCGATTATATAAGTAAGTATTCTGAGGTATAGTAAAGGGCTCATTTGAAATAACGAAGTAATTTGCGGTATTAATGGTTGCCTCATTTAAGTATTTGATATTATCTAGAGTTAACTTGATAAACATGGTTTTAGCCTCATCAATTGAATTATCAATAAATTCAATACATAAAAATGGACATATTGGTAAAATAATCCTTTTCCATTCATCAGTACCGATTACTGGGTTATCACTGGTTAATAGATTCTCTTCACTAATTGCAATATGAAAATTCATTGTTTTAGGCATTTCAAAGTTTTTTAAGTAACTTTCTAGAACTCCATCTTGTTTAAATAATTTATTAAATTTTAAAATTTTTGTTTTATTAGCTTGTATTTCTTCTAACTCGATAGGTAAAGTTCTAGGATTATAGGAGGGAATATTTTCATACATTGTAATAAAATTGATTCTACCAGCATCAGTTCTCAGGTATTGTAACCACAGGTACAGATATAAGAATTTCTGTTGTTCTTTTGTAACTGTAAAATATGTAGCATCAATATTATTCAATATATAATCAACGATTGCTCCCGTTTTTGATTCATAATTGCTAAGTTTATTTTCTAAAATATTATCAACAACATCATCGCTTTCATATGAAAAATTTGAGGCACAAAGTTTCTCGTAGTTCATTTTAGAGACTCTATTAGCTTGTCGGACATAGACATTTACCTTGCCATGGTCATCAGAAAAATGCTTTAATAGACATCTTGGATAGTAGTGTTGTTTCTTTGTTATCACTTTCTTTGACATTAAAACTTAACCTCTTTAAAAATTAACTATATTAAAATAATTATACCAAAAACCACCATTGTACAATACAAAAAAATTTAATCAGTTAAATTTCAGTTATTTTGCTAAAATCAAAAGAAAAAATCCTTTGAAACGGTGATTTCAAAGGATTTTCTTTATCTCAATTATTTCACTTCAATAAACTATGTATTGCGTGGTATTCAAAATATCACGTTTTATTGTATTTTAATAAAAATCTGATTACTAAAAATAGGTGTATTTTGTATCGGTTGTTTCCAAATTGTTGCCGAAACTAGAATTCATTAACAAAGGCACTTTTTGTATCTTCTATGATTTCTTTTAGTAATTTTATTTGCTGTTTGTTTAAATGATATTTCTTAGTTATTTCTTGTAATAATTGTGTACTTCTTGTGCCGTGTCGCATATATTCTAGAACAATAGCTTGTTTTAAATTTGGATATTGCTCTAATGGTATATTTTCTATTTGAGAGAAGTCAAAACTAGTGATTGGAAGAGGTACGGTGTCAATACTTAAAATACTTCGACCTAATAAGTCATCTGTTGTTGTTTCAAGATATTTGGCTAATAATAATAGTTTTTCAAAACTAGGTTCTCTGTTACCTTTTTCCCAGTTTGTATATGTGACGCGATTGACACTAAGTTCATCTGCTATTTGTTGCTGTGTTAGCCCTCGTTTTTTTCTAAGCTCAGCTAGTCTATCTGAGAAAATTGACATAAATCCTCCTTCTTGTATCAAAGCGATACTTTTTTCTTAACAATGTATCAAAACGAAACTATAATAGATGTATCAATATGATACAAAATAAGTATATCATATTTTGTGGAATTTTTTCAAGGAGGACATGGCTATGATTGTATAAAAAAAGTCTTTGAAAAGCAGAACTCTTCAAAGACTTGTCAAAAATAACTAACTAGATTATATAATATTTTTTAGAAAAGAGGAACAAAATAGTGAAAAATAAGATTAAACTAACGGCGGAATTATCTTTAAAAGATATGGCTCTTGAGAGCTCACAATTCTATATTCCTAAAAAGGTAAAAGTTGACTTTACACAAGTTCGCCCACGTAATAAATATAAAGACGGTAAGGCAACTGATATTGTAGAGGGCTATATGCTTAGTGGCATTGATGAACGGACAGCTCAAGCAGTAGAACAAGGTTTGATTGATATGGAGGACGTCAAGACAATCACGATCGAAGTACTTGGAAGCTTTGATGAAATTGAAAAAGCCATGGCAGGCGCTCAATTAACTTTTGTAGAGTTACTAGATACTCGTGTAATGGCTCAATGGGTTGATGGTCGTAATCCCGGTTACAAGGGGTTGAAATTGGTTGCTAGTGGTCTGAAATTGCTGTAACAACTAAAAATACGTAAAAAGCAGGGTTAGGTGTAGGGTTAGGTCGGGAAAGGCATAGCCCCGACCGTATAACCCGTCTACACCGCCCAACCCGAATTTTTACGTATTTTTAGTGGAAGAATATTCATAATTTTTTTGCTCAAGAGTTTTTTGGCATAGTATAGTGACATAATGCCAAATCTATGCGCGGGCACCATTCTAGGACTTGACGATAGAATGGTGCAAAACAAGGAAAACCCTTGATTTGAAAGCCTTTCTCCGTGGGACATCGGAACGGTCCAGCGTACGCGGTAGGGAAGAAAACAGCAAAAAATCATGGCATTTTACTTGGCATTATACATGGCATTATTCTCAAAAAAAGAGTATAATGCCAAAACAAAAGAATATATATACTTAAAAACAGAATATATATACAAAAATTCATGATGTGGAGAGGAGAAGAAATGACAAAAAGAATTAGAAACAGACGATTCTTATTCGAGCAACAACTAAAGTCAAAATTTTGGGATTGGTCTATTCAAGACAAGCAATTACTTGATGATTGGGAAAATAATAAGACACAAATTTTTAGAACTATCTTTGACCGAGTAAGAACGTTAGTGGAAGAAGATGAATTTGTAGAATTTGCTATAGTGGTGCATGATAAAGATGTGTCTTATGGTACAAAATTGGTTGAACCTCATATACATGCCTATATTGATTTTCCTAAGCAAATTGATTTGTCAAAAGTTGCTAGTGCTTTAGGCTTGGAAGGTGAACGGATTGAAACCCCAAAATCAAAAGGAGGTCGAGCTTACACACGTATTAACGCTTTAGCATATCTTATCCATGCTAAAGATAAGGATAAATACCAGTATTCTATCAGTGATGTAGAAACCTTCGATACGCTTGATTATGAGACATTTATCAATCAAAATAAGGAAGACTTTGAGAAATATGTAGCCACAAAAAAACGTGAGAAATCAGATGAAAGTCTAGATTTGGTATTGTCTAAAGTATATAAAGGGGAACTGACTTATTTTGATATTATGAAAGACGATAATTTGTATTATCTGATGGCAAACAATCGTCAGAAATTCCTTGAAGGATTTGATATTTTTGGCGAGCGTGAAAGCGTTCTAAGACTGGAAGCCTTGCAAAATAGGGAGTATGATTTGACTGTCCTATATATTCAAGGTAAGCCTGGGATTGGCAAGTCTACACTTGCTAGAGATATTGCTTTAGAGGTGCAAGGAGCACTTGAAAATGTAGGTTTAAGAGGTGGCTCATATTCTGCAAGCTCAAAAAATCCATTTGACAATTACTCAGGAGAGGAAATCCTTATTTTAGATGACTTACGAGAGGATAGCCTAGCTCCTGCGGATTGGTTAAAGCTGTTTGATCCGATTAACTCGGCTAGAATGTCGGCACGCTATCGAAATAAGCTAGTAGTTCCGAGATTGGTTATTATGTCTGCTTATATGTCTCCAAAACAATTTTTCGGACAAATTCAGGAAGAAGATATAAACCAGTATTTAAGACGGGTCAATTATTCTTCTGAAATTGCTAGAAAACATGGAATGGAAGAAAGATTTTATAGTGTTTCAGAAGTTCGAGAGAATAGAGAAAATGGGCATTTTCAACGTCCTGATGGCTCTAGCGTCGTTTTGAACTTTGACTATGAAGATTTGTTTTGTTCGCAAGATAAGGACGATTTTATTCGTAAATTGCTTGAAGATTGTATCTATCCTAGAATATTGCCAAAGAAAGCAAAGGATGTGACAAATGACTAAAAAGATAATTGTAATAACAAAATGTCGAGATTATGGCCAAGAAGAACCTGTAGAAGTTATTGTTAAGTCTAGGGTTTTGAAATATCTCCCTGATATATATGTTTTTTTAAGGGATAAAGCTCGGTATTATGAAATAAAAAAAATGATGCAGTCGGCAAACCGCATCACATATAAAAACAACTAGTCATATTATAACATGAAAAGGAGAAAAATGCTATGTTCGTAACAAAAGATGATTTAAAAAAATTGGGTTTTGGAAATTATCAAGCGTATAGTTTGATTAAACAAGCTAAGGCTTTGATGGTACAAAAGGGATTTGCCTACTATAACTCTAAGGGGTTAGGTCGTGTACCTGTTGAAGCGGTAGAAGAAATTCTAGGTACGAAATTGAATTTTGAGGAAGTGGAAGAATATGCCTAAGATTCCACATGTATATTACGATAAAGCTACTGGTACTTATTATGCAGTAGCTTCTCTTGGATTTGACAGAATAACCGGCAAGAGAATGCAAAAGAAAAAAAGAGGATTTAAAACACAAGCAGAGTGTAAAAAGTGGTATGATGAATTTATGTCAAAGCATTCTCGTAAATATATTGTTCATGGAGTTAGTTTGACTGTAGAGATGTTTCTTGATAATTATTTTATACCAGATTATAGAAATAGGGTATCAAATAGGACTTTTTTAACATTTTCTTCTAAGTTGAAACGTCTTAAACCCTTTTTTAAGATGAAAATGGTGGATATTCAACCTCTCCATATCAAAAAATGGCATACAGAAATTCTTGAAGAAGGACTTTCAAACAATTATTTGAAAGATCTACATCAATGCATGAAAGAAATTTTTGATATGGCTATATCTTTGGGGGTGGTTAGTGAAAATCCTGTTAGAAAAGCTGGTAATGTAAGTAGGACAAAACATAGAGTTGATTTTTGGACTAAGGAAGAATTCGAGTTATTTATTAGAACTTTTGATAAATCTGATGTTTTAGAGCATTTGAAATTTATAACTTGCCTTGTTCTGTTTATGACTGGCTTACGAATTAGTGAACTCCAAGCGCTTGTTTGGGATGATATAGACTTTATAGATAAGTCCTTGATTGTTAGTAAATCTATGTTTTATCAAAACAAGAACAAATGGCAGATAAACCCTACAAAGACCTTTTCAGGGAATAGACTTATCTATCTTGATGGTATGACACTTTCTAATCTATTAGAATGGAGAGAACATCAGAAAAAATTAGGAAAGATTGATTTTATTTTTTCTTATAATTGTTTACCGATTACAAAAACTATGCTCAATAACGCTATTGTAGCTCATAGTCAACTAGCAGGTGTTAAAACGATTAGAATACATGATTTAAGACACTCTCATGCCAGTCTTTTACTTTCTTTGGGTATGAATGATTTAGAACTTAAAAATCGCCTAGGGCATGCTAGTATTCAGACGACACTAGGTGTCTATTCTCATCTACGTCCTACAGCTATGAAAGAGGTAGCAGACAAGTTAGAGGGGCAAATAAAAATTAACTAATTGTAATCGTGGCTTGTGTTTGTCTAGCGTAGTCTGATCAACACAAACGCAGATTCGACACAGTAAAATTTATTTTTGCTGTGTTTTTTGATAGAATGAAATTCAGTGGAGGATTGATATGGAAGAAGTTAACTATGGTGTAATAATGGAAAATATAAAAGGCATAAGAAAAAAAGTAATTGCTATTGGTAAAAAATATAATTTAGTATCAATTTATCTTTATGGTTCTTATTGTTTGTCGGATAAGCTATCAGAAAATACTCGTTTGGAATTTGCTTTTAGTTTTGATGAATTTTCTACGGGAACTTCTTGGCATTATGGAGAGATTTATCTGTCCTTTGCTGATATTTTTGGAGAAGATATTATTTTAATAGAGTTGGGTTGGCTCCAGTAGCAAACGAATTATACAACGCAGTATGAGTATAGACAGTTTCAAAAAGGGCATATTCTTTTGTATTCAAGAGAATTAATTTCTAAAAGTAAATCGGAATTATCTATTGCAGAACTGACAGAATTATATTGTATTAGTCGTACTTTAGATATAAATTATCAAGAGGATATTGACTATTTTTTTGATGAAGATTATTGATAGAAATGATGATAACGCTTGTTATTGTCTTTTTTGTTGCCGAATTGTTTCCAAAAATAAAAATCAATGGCGATAACCATTGATTTTAAGCTATTTTTACTAATTAAACTTTTATTTCACTTCTGTAAGAGTTAAATAATTTCTATTTTAGCTGTTAGAAACGTTGGTACATCAATGTTTCTAGAATGCTACATAATAAAAGGTAGAGTGAATGGTAGAGTAGTTATTGCGTTAGCTCAGCAATCTTTTCAAGATAAATCCCCACAGCTTCTAACTTTCGTTGTGGTGCTAATTCAGCGTAAGTATCCATTGTAGTTGAAATGGATTTATGTCCCATTCTGACTTGGAGTTCTTTCCAATTTGTTCCAGCATTAAGTAGCATTGAAGCATGAGTATGTCGGAATAAATGGAAACCATAGTTTGGTAATCCAAGACCTACTAACCTTTTCTTAAGAGTTGTTCTCTCGTTTCTGTCACACATATAGTTCCCATAGATTGTAGGGAAAATCAGTTTTGTTCTATGTCTGTTGTGCAATTCAAGATACTTGTTCATTTCGTGGTGGAAATCTCTGAGTTTTTCTATTATGGGGGGAGGGACAGGGACAGAGCGATTTCCTGCATCAGTTTTTGGTGTAGCTTTACAGATAACTTCCCCTTTTGTCCCATCTTTTTTATTTGCGGTTTTCCACATCAATGTTTTACTGACGTTAATAGAAGAATTTTCAAAATCTAGGTCATCAATCGTCAATGCAAGTAATTCATTTATTCGCAAAGCGGAGGCTAATAGAGTATTACAAATTAACTTAAATCTACGATTGGCTCTATTGTTATCTAAACTTTCAAGATAATTAAGCCATATTACAAGACCATCATCATGTAATACCATGATGCGTTGCTTATTTGATTTTGGCTTAGGTGGTATCTTAACAGTGCTAACAGGATTAGTGATTAGTCCATAGTTTGTAATTCCATAGTCAAAAATATCTTTCAACTTATGGATAACAGCACCAAAATCTTTAGCACTACCTTTATCAGCACGCTTTATACCAGATTCAATGGACTCTTTTGATTTCTTTGCCAAATCGTTTAACCAAAGCTGGATATCCGCAGATTCAATTTTATCTGGTTTGTAATCTCCAAATTTAGGGATAATATAATTATCAAGATAACCTCTTACTCTGTTCAGAGTATTATGCGAGTTAACCCAGGTTTTATATGATTTAAACCATTCTTCAGCTAAATCTTCCAGTGTATCAATGACGATAACTTTTTCTCGTGTTGAGCCATTTTTTTCAAATTCTAGTCGTGCTTGAATGATTGCTCTATCTAACTGTTTTAGTGTCTTGGCTGTAATGGTAGTAGTGACTTGCTTACCAGTTTTGATATCTTTTCCCAGAAATGTCCCCTTCAAAGTGTATGAGATGGACCTATCTTTTTTGATTTTTTTAATGACTTTTTTGCCATTATGAATAATTGTTTCAGTTTCCATATTTGCCTTTCTTCATGGATATTGAAGTAGGCTAAAATAGTTACCACTCTTTCTTTTAGATAAAACTATTTTAGCACAAATTTTCAGAATTAGGATTGTAAAAAGTTGATAATATCATCTAGTAGATAGAAGACGGTTCGAGTTCCCTCTATAGGAGGTTCTAATCTTTTTAATCCTTTTTGTTCCCAAGTTTTTAGTGTGTTTGGGGAGATATTTAGCTGTTTTAGCAATTCTCGCTGTTGTATTATCTTTAGTGGTATGTTCTGTTCTTTGATTTGAATGAGTTTGATAAGTGTTTGCAATAATTGTTCAATTTGTTCTAATTTTTCGTTATTCATTATTCTCTTTCTCCTCTGTGTTTGAATTATGGAGTCGATTAGGATTGTATCTTCGTGAATCTAGGTATTTGGCGAAGAAATATGTACGTTCAATGATAAGCCCTAATAAATTGGTATTGTTTGCTCGGGCATACCAGACCAATTCTTCAAATTCGGTAAAGTCGTTCTCTTCGATAATATCAACTACTTCATGTATAAAATCCGAGGAGTTCATCTCCATCAAGAATTTTTCTAAATTAAAGCCGCAACCGACTTCAATATCCTCAATGTTGTAGGGGGTCTTATCTGGATTTTCCGCATGGGTAAAGTAGTCAAATAAACCAGTGGGAGACATAACTACCTCCACATGTGCTGGACCGTTTAGTTTGTCACTGATGATATTTGATACTTGTGAATAGCTTTTCAGTGAATCAAAGAAGAAAGCACCGTGTTTGTGCGATTTCTTGAACTCTCCCGTCTGTCTATTAACGTCCTTATCGTGCCAAGGACTAAGAATAAACGGAATATGGAGTTCCTCTAATATATTCAAGTAGTTCTCTGGTGCGCTTTCCTCGTAGAAGAGAAAAGTCCATTTGGTTGAGCGCTGTTCTTTTGCCATAGGCAGTTACCTCATTTCTTTTGGGTTCTATTACTAAGGAGAAATGACAGGTCGTATGCAAAGTTTTTTTGAAAAAATTGAATTTTTTGTGATTATTGATTATTGACCTATTGGGGGTCGTAGTCACCCCAATAGGTCATGATAGAAAAGAATATAAAAAGGGGCTGTCTGGCTTTTGCTTAACGCAAGCCACAGCCCCAAGGGATTAACGTTTTTGTCCAGTGAACCACAATTGGTTACGAACTCGAATAGGAGAGGAGAAATAATAGTCTGCGTGTTGGCTGACGATTTCTTCTTTTAATTGTGCTTCCATCTCTTTTAGAATTTTTTGCCCTTGTTGGTCTCTAGGGACTTTTAGAAAAATAGTGATGGTATCTTTTCATATATCTACGATACACTTACGAACAGCTCGGTTAAATCCGTTATGGATTGGGTTGATAGTAGTAACCGTCTGATGTTCAAGATTGCTTATCTTCTGTACTAGTTCACGCTGAAACAGGAAGTGTCGCAACAGAAAAGTGTGATAGACAGATTGGATATAGTTCCAAAGACTATCTGTTTTCAACCGTTGTATTATTTCTAATCCAACCAAAAATAAGGCAAGTAGAAGAGAAATAAGTGCAAATCCATGACAAACGGAACTAATGATATCCGTAATACTTTTGACCGTATCTAAATTGACAAACGTGATATTTGTTAGTTGAACGGAAAGATAATTGAATAACCATCCAAATGCAGAACAGATAGGTGCAAATAGAAATAAATATAGTATGAGATTAAAACTTCTCATAAAGTAGGTTTTATTGGTCATAGAATACCTCGTTTAGTGTAGTAGGTTGGACAGAGTAAGGGTAGAACTTGATAAGGGTGTTCATTGTCTATAACTTGAATGATACCTGTCCCATGTCCTGTTGGAATGACAATCCCCTCTGGGTCTAGGTCTGGAAATAAAAATTGAGTAGTTTTCTGATTGATATTTCCAATTTGTAACAATACGTTTAGCTGTTCCCTCACCGATATAGGAATGGTATTGTGGTCAAAACGCTGGCTTACTAAAAACAGATGGATTTTTGTAGCACGTCCTAACAAGGCAATCTGTGAGAGTAAGGAGAAAAAGGCTTCTTTGATACTCTTATTGACTCCCTCGGATAAAGCTAGGACTTCGTCAATAACAATAGTTAGATGGGCAAATTGATGATTGGGATTATCATATAAGATAGCTTGTCGTTTCTGAATGAGAGTTGCACACTGGCTTAATTGTTCATTAACCTGTGAGACAAAATCTGATTTTGAACGGTTTTCAACAGGGTGGATAACCGCAATGTGATTTTCCCTTGCCCATCGACTTGGTGTATCAAATTTAGGGTCAATGATAATCAAGTCAGACATATGCTTCAGTACACTCAAGAAGTAAGTGAGAGCGTACGATTTCCCAGAACCTGAATTTCCAGCAATAGCCCAGTGATTGACCCTATCTAAATTGAGTTCAAAGTGCTTCATGACAGGGATTTTCCCATGTGTTAAGCTGGCTGAAAACTTATCCAAATCAGGAATTGCCAACCGTTCTGAAATTCCTTTTTTCCAAGGGAAGAATAAGCCACGTTGAATGTGTAAATCATCTGTTTCTAGGGGGACAAAGTAGGTAGCATTTTGTTTTAGAAGCGTATATTGTGGGTAAAGTGAAGCATTGGCAATCAGAAATATTTTCTTGTACAAGTCGTCATCGAGGATATAGGCGCACGGCAGGCGAGGGACAAAGACAAAGCCGTCTTCTTGAATAATGACGTTAAAAGAATTAGTATAGCTGGTTTCCCCCTGCATTAAAGCCCCCAGAGCCATGTTTAGGCTCTGGAGCAGGTAAGATTGCAGGAAAGATTGGTTCAGCACATCACGAGATTGTGAAGTCATTATCGAACCTCCTTGATACCATTTGCTTTGAAGTAAACGTTATATTTGACTTCGCAGGCTTGTAGGGTGTCAAATTGAATCATGGATTGAAAAGCTGGAAGCTCAATCGAATCTTCAAATTTTACTTGGAAAGGGTCTTGCCCTTCCTGTACAAACCATGCTTTATAGGCTACGATTTCGCCAGTTGGTTTTCCTTCTTCAAACCGTTGTTGTGGTTCAAGTTCGGTACTGAGTGAGTAAATCGGTTGTTTTTGACTGATAATTTTATCAGCCAATGTAGTTGTATAACCACCTTTTGTGGTTTTCATTTTGAATGCCATGGGGCTGTTCCTCCTTTATTATTGAGAAATAATACGAATGCGACTTGCTCGGTTTTGGTCGTGAGCTGGACATAGTTGTTTTAGTTGTATACCACCTCCTTATTACTAAGGAGAATGAGACAGTTAAACGCAAAGTTATTTGTTGAATTTTTAATTTTTTTAACAAAAAATCCAGCGCCTCTTAGCACTGGATTTAAGGTATTAGCGATAGTCTTCTAATAAAGAAGCTAATTTTTCAAGCGCTTTAGAATAATGAGATTTGACGGTTACATCACTCATTTTTTTATAGTGTTCACTGATATAGCGTGCCGTCGCCTTATAGCTACATCCTTGTTCAGCCACCATTTCAACAATTTTACTGTCAATTGCTGATAAGGATGCTTTAGCTTCACGAATAGCTTGTCTTAACTCTTCTAGGATTAAAGCCTCTTCGGGATTCAAATCAGAGCTTGCAACTACTTCATAGCGTTCACGTCGTTTACCGTCATTACGAGAGAGGCTCTCTTCAAGGCTTCTTTTATGGTGGTATCGGTCACGACGTTCAGCATTGCTTTGTTCTTGCTGGAGAAGACGACTTACTTCGTCCCAATTTTTAGCTTCAACAGCTTTTGCGATTTTTGCATCTCTGCGTTCTTTAACTTTATTGCTCATAATGATGAGCTCCTTTCCGTCCTTGGACAGAAGGAAACAAAATGAGCAAATATTGAACGCTGAGTATGCTAAAAGGCACAACAAAGAAACAGCGAAACAATTCTATGCAAGACATGACCTTTATCGTCATGTCATCATATTTGTTTCAATCTGTCCTTTGATGGCCATCAATTTGGACTATTAAAATTTATATCAAGAGTTTTTCTTGATATATTCAGTATAAGGCGTAATGTTCTTTTATTTTTTACTTCTTTTTTTACTTCAATAGACTAATTTGTAAAACGAGGCGCAAAAAAAGACTAGGCGATTCACCTAGTCTTTAAAGAGCAAATTTTCGTATCTCCTCTTCACTTAATAATTTAATAAAGGCCTGTTGTACGTTATCTAAAGCGTGAGCCATTGACAGCAACTCCTTATTTAATTGTTCTTGGAAATAGTATGTTACTTGGGTGTTATTAGTCAATAACCCCACAATATGGCGATTGACGCTTGTATTGTCTAAATTAATATCATATAGGTCAACTAAATCAATAAGGTCGATTTCGCTTAGTCCTTGAGCTGCAGCTTCTTCAATTCTTTTCTTATCCTCTAGTGAAAATCTTGTTGGCTCTAATTGAATAGTGTGCCTTTCTTGAATTGGTCTTGTTGCATAAGGGTTGGAAACCCAACTGATAATTTCATCAAAAGTTCTTTCCTCAGTCCTTTCTATATCATTGGATTGATAAATATTAATGCCTAGATTTGCCAACTCTTCTTTAGAATATTTTTGATATAACTCTGTGATATCCTTACCTTGACTGAGTAATTTCATATAGTCCTCATATATCTGTTTGAATTTCACTCCATCTATTTGTTGACCACCAGTCATACTAAACGAATAGGTTGTTCTTCCTTTTTGAGAAATAACTAATGGGACGGATGTAAGGTAAGATTTTGGAATATTCTCTTTATACATTCTTTCTAATATATCATTTACCATAAATCCGATATTAAACAAGGGATTTTCTTTGAGTTTTTTTATTAGATTAGGGATAATTTCTGTCGAAACATTATCATACCACCATTTATTGATGAGAGGATCAATGTTTTCTTGCCTAAATGTTGAGGGTATGTCATTTCCGCCTAATTCAAATAGGATACCACAGACATTAACTTCAAATGATTTAATTAAATTATCCCCTAACATCAACCAAAGAATATCAAACATTTCTTCAAAATCAATGACAGTCAATTCATTGATGGTACGGGTTCTAAAACTTCTAGCGGGGTTATAACTTTTTCCACCAACCCATACGTCAATGTCATCTTTCTTGTGAAAAGTATCCATTTCAGTTTCAGTAGAAATCATAAATCTTTTTCTTTGAATATTGAAATTTGCAAATGTCTTGGCAATACTTAGACAACTTGATTGGATTGAAATTAAATCATCACTCATGAAAGAATATAGTTTTTCATCTACAGCCTCTAAATCTCTATATAAAATAGAACTGAAAAAATAATGAAACAGATTCTCAATAAACTCATCTAACTCTCCAAAAACGATATACGTATAGCTCGAAGCGGTTAGAGCATTTAAATAAACTAACATCGAACTCGTAATTGGTCGCTTACCACTTTCAACTTGACTAACTTGACCTGCATTGCCTAGTTCGCTTTGTGTAATATTGTATTTTTTTCTTAAATTTTTGATACGAGTAGGTATTTCTTGTGAATAATTTTCTTCAAAAAATTTCATATATAATCCCCCTATAATCATGGAAAAGTATAAAGTAGTAAAAATAGTTGTTATCCTAGTTGATTAAAAAAATCTCTGATTTCCTC
>ERZ772948.107-NODE-107-length-49711-cov-4.859211_pt1 | contig 49711 bp, 51 predicted proteins | sample MGYA00511945_ERZ772948 | MGnify/ENA primary metagenome ERZ772948 (study PRJEB29015, sample SAMEA2737927) | human oral metagenome | biome: human oral; feature: human-associated habitat; material: dental | place: China | collected 2141 ... | reverse complement strand
TTTCTATATGGACTGATATACTTCTATGGAATAAAAATATTTTTATATTTTTTCTTCTTCTATTTCCTTACCTTGAAAATAATATTTTTCTTCCTTGATATCACCATTTGAAAAAAATTCTCTATATATTCCTGAAAATTTTTCATTCTCATCAAATGCTACTTTTATTTTTACTTTATTATTTTCATATTCATGCCATATCCCTATTTTTTTATTATTTAAATAACTTCCTCTCAATATAATATTACCATTATCATCTCTTACTTCTCTAAAACCATATAACTTATTATTTTTATAAGCTTTGAAGTCTACTCTTTTTCCTGTTTTTTTACAATATATTTTCTCTACTCTTAATATATATTTTTTATACTTAAATTCATAATACTTTTTATAGTATTTTTCATTTATTTTTTTCCTTTTTTCTAAACTTTTTATTAAAGGGGCATTTTTAATAAAACCATCTTTATATACCCTATTAGTAGCCATACAAATATCATCTAAATAATCTATTTCATGGGCTAATCTTCCACTCTTATTATGATATGTAACAGTTATCCCTACTTCATGCCTTTTCTCATCTAGAGTACAAATATATATTTTATCTTTTTCATTGACTATAACCATTCCAATTCTATTGTCATTTATATATGTTTCTTCTCTTAATTCATCTTCTAAATAAGCATAGTTTATACCTGTATAATCATCTTTATATCTTAAGACCTCATAAAATAATTTCCCGTTTTTATAGCTTTTTTCTAAGAAAAAATCTCCTTGTATTTTTTTTCTAACTGTTTGTAATTCACTCATTTTTAACCTCTATTTTATCTGTAATTCCATATGTTGTATGTAGAAAGAAAATAAAAAATTTTTATAAAATTTCCTTTAATATAATAATTCAATGAATATGGAGATTTTATTCATTTATTTTTTCAAACTTATTTTCATCTTCATAATACCAACTATTACTTCTCTTTTTATTTCCTTCAACATCTAAAATATAGAAAATTCTTCTATTTTTTTCATGCCATATTATTTCTTTTACTATTGCTATTTCATCAGAATACTTAATTAATCTTACTTTATCTCCTACATTAAATTTAGGCTTTCTTAATGTTTCGTATCCTTCTTTTTTTATTATTGCTATTTTTTCACTTTCTTCTTTACAATTTCCAAATGTAATAACTTTTAAATATTCATCATTTTCATCTATGCACTTTAATATTGAGGCAAATAAACCTCCTCCTTCATAATTTACTGAGCAAAGAAGATCTATTCCTCCATTTTTTTTAATTACTCCATAAGTTCCTAAATAATTTTTATTCATACTCTATTTATCTTCCTTTTTCTAATATTTTTATAGGATTTTAGTTCTATTTTTAAGTTTCATTAGTAAGTATATTCATTATTTATTAAATATTTCTTCATAAATTTTATCCATTCTTTTAAATTTCTTTTATATTCAGCATATTGTTTACCAACTTCTTCTCTTTCTTCTATTTTTTTAATAAGTTCCTTCTCTCTTTTTGGAGTATTTACTTTCTCTCTTCTTAAAATTTCCAATTCATCTAAATATTTAAAATACTCTCTTCCTTTTCTTTTTAATTCTTCTAATTTTTTATTTTTTTCATTAATTATATCTATATGTTCCTTCTTGATATTTTCTTTTGTCCAGATTATCTCATTATCCAAGTTTCTTATTTCATCAGGATAATTATAGATTGACATCTCAATTGATAAACAATCATTCCAGTCACTAAAATCTAACCATTCAAAATACTCTTCTTCTACTTTACTAAGTACCTTATAAATAACTGCATCATAACCTATTTCAGGTAAATCAAAAGGTTCTTCATGACTATAACAACTTTCTAGCTGTTCTTGATACTTTCCTATTATTTCAATCTTTTGTTCTTTCCATATAAACTTTAAAATTTTTTCTTTACATCTATTTAAAAAAACATATAATTCAGTGTCTAAAAACTCATCTAAAAAAATAAATGTATCATCTTGCATTTCTATCTCCTCTTTATTTCTATTATGATTTCTGATTTAATAGAATTTTCTATCATTTTTATTGTATTGTATTTTTTATTTTAAATCAATTACTTTTATATAGTAAAAAAGAAGCTATTGCAAATTTACAATAACTTCTTCTGTTCTTATTTCTTATTAATTTTCTCATAAGCCTTTTTAAATTCTTCAAGACTTATTCCATATCTATTTAGTTTAGCCATAAATTGCTTTCCATTTGAATAGCCTATACCTAGTTCTGCACCAAGTAAAGCTCTTAAATCAGCTGAATTATCTTTTCCAATCAAATTATAATCTATCATCAAATCTAAATTAAAAATGTTCTCTGAATTATCTAAACTAAATCTTGCCTTTTCAAGTGCAGTGATAATATCCTCAGGAGAGGCATTTTCAACTCCAATATCTCCATCTTTTGTACCACTTACACGAGAAATATAGGCATTTTTTGCATTAGGAAAATGTTTGCATAAATATTTTCTTATTTCTTCACCTGCATAATCAGGGTCTGTTAAAATTATAAGCCCCTTATTTTCATAGGCAAGTTTCAATAATTCTATACTTTTATTTTTTCTAACAGCATGCCCATTGACTTGAAAAACTTCTGCATCAACAGCATTTTTAACTGCTGAAATATCGTCTTTTCCCTCAACAACTATAACTTCTTTTATTTTCTTTTTCATTTTTATCCTTATTAAAATTCTGCATTATTTGGAGTTCTTGGGAAAGGTATTACATCTCTGATATTTTGCATACCAGTTAGATACATCATCATTCTTTCAAAACCTAATCCATATCCAGAGTGAGGGAAACTTCCAAATCTTCTTAAATCTAAATAAAATTCATAATCTTCTTCATTAAGTCCAAGTTCTTTCATTCTCTTTGTAAGAAGTTCATAGTTATCTTCTCTTTGAGAACCACCAATTATTTCTCCAATTCCTGGTGCTAGTAAGTCCATAGCTCTAACAGTTTTGTTATCATCATTAAGTTTCATATAGAAAGCCTTAATTTCTTTTGGATAATCAGTTACAAACACTGGTTTTTTAAAATATTCTTCTGCTAAATATCTTTCATGTTCACTTTGTAAGTCTATTCCCCATTTAACAGGAAATTCAAATTTCTTTCCAGATTTTTCTAAAATTTCTATTGCTTCTGTATAAGTAACTCTACCAAAATCATTGTTAAGTACATTATTTAATTTATCAAATAGTCCTTTTTCAATAAATGAGTTAAAGAATTCCATTTCTTCAGGACAATTATCCATAACATATTTAATGATATATTTTACCATAGCTTCTGCAAGCTCCATATTAGCACCTAAATCTCCAAAAGCTATTTCAGGTTCTATCATCCAAAATTCAGAAGCATGTCTTGCTGTATTTGAGTATTCTGCTCTAAATGTTGGTCCAAAAGTATAAACATTTCTAAAAGCAGCACAGTAAGTTTCTACATTTAATTGACCACTAACTGTTAAGTTTGTAGATTTACCAAAGAAGTCTTTAGAGAAATCAACTTCTCCATTTTCTTTTTTAGGAACTTTGTTTAAATCAAGAGTTGTAATTCTAAACATTTCCCCTGCACCTTCAGCATCTGAACCAGTGATGATTGGAGTGTGAACATAAACAAAGTTATTTTCTTGGAAAAATTTATGTATTGCATAAGCAAGTACAGATCTAACTCTAAATACTGCTGAGAAAGTATTTGTTCTAGGTCTTAAATGAGCTTTAGTTCTTAAATATTCAAAAGTATGTCTTTTATTTTGTAGAGGATATTCTAAGTCAGCTTTTTGGAATATTTCTATTTTATGAGCTTTAACTTCTAAATCTTGCCCACTACCCTCTGATTTAACAAGAGTTCCTTTTACTTTAATAGTAGAAGCTATTGAAAGTCTTGAAACTTCATCAAAATTTTCAAGTCCTTCTTCAAAAACTATTTGAACTCCCTTAAAGAATGAGCCATCATTTAATTCAATAAAACCAAATTTCTTTTGGTCTCTTATTTTTCTTACCCAACCAAAAAGCTCTATCTCTTTGTTTAGATAATCTTCTCCATGTCTAAAAATATCTTTTACAGTAATCATATTATCCCCCTAGTTTTTAAAATCTTTGTCATCTACAATTTCTATATTATCTAAATGTTCTTTTACCTGTGCTTTAAATTGGTCCAAATACATTCTTCTATATATTTCTCTATCTTTTATTTCTTCTTCTGTAAGTTTTCTTTCCTTACTCAATTTTGCATAGTAATTTACTTTTTCTATTATATCTTTCATTTCCATTTTTTTTACCTCTAATAAAAATATTTTTGCTATTCAAAAAATTATAGCACCATGAACTTACTTTGTAAAGCTTTACTCTATTTTAAAGTTTGAGTATTATTGACATGTATAACAAGCCCCATGGCTATTGATATAGCAAGAAGTGATGAACCTCCTGAACTTATAAATGGTAAAGGAATACCAAATACAGGAATTAACCCTATTGCAACTCCAATATTTATTATAACTTGCGTTATCAAATAGCCTGCTATTCCCCCAACAAGATACTTAGAAAAATATAATTTTGAGTTATTAGCAACTCCCATTATCAAGAAAAATAATGAGAAAAATGAGAAAAGAATAATAACCATACCAACAAAACCTGTTTCTTCTGCAAAGTTTGCTATTGCAAAGTCAGTTTCAACTTCTGGTATATAGTTATATTTTTGTACTCCATTTCCTAACCCTTTACCTAATATTCCACCTGTTCCAAAAGCAATAAGAGATTGATAAATTTGGTAAGCATCTTCTCTAGTATAGTTACCATGTAAAATTCCATCTATAAATGCCTTTACTCTATGTTGTTTATAACCAGATGAAAAGTGAAGTGCTAAATAAAGCAGTCCTGGTATAGAGAAAAATAATACAAAAAATGCTGGAAAAATAACCTTATTTGGAATATCTGATAAAAATATTATGAAACTAGCGATCATAGCATAATGTATAGCTGTTCCCATATCATGTAAAGCAAATGTTATCAGCATAAAGAATATAAGAGTATAAAAAAGAACAGAAAAGAAATTTTTTATATAAGGAATTTTTTTATTATCATCTTTTCCTCTGGCAAGTATATTTGCTAAAAGCATGATAAATGGAACTTTAAAAAGTTCAGGAATCTGTAGACTTATAGGTCCCATGTGAACCCAACCTTTACCACCATTTATAGTTGGAAATAAACTTTCTGGACCATAGGCAATAATCAGAAAAGTTACTAAACTACTTATTAAAACTGAAAATCTAAAACCAGGTTTGGTTATTATTTTATGGATTGTATTTCCAAATTTTATTGTTACTCCAAAAATTAATAAAGAAACAAGTAAGATCATAGATTGTTTAATAATCTTAGCAAGCATTATCTTGTTATCAAATCTTGATATAGAACTAAAAAAATTGATACATCCAAGTATGATTAATATTAAGAAAAATGAAACAATAATACTTTTTCTTTTAACTATTAAATCATTTACTTTTTCATTTTCTCTTTCTTTTTGTATATCATTTACTTTTTTATAAAGAGTTTTATTTTCAACAATATCATCATCTATAACTAAATTTTTTTTCATTTCTACCTCTAAAAATTAATAATTTATATTATAACATATTTTATGGTTACATTTCTAAAAAAAAATGATAAAATAAAAAGGATATTAAATAAAAAAGATGAGAGGGATAGTCTATGAAAATTAAAAAATTTTTTTTGTTTTTGTTATTATTTGTAGGTCTTGAATTATTAGCAGTTAGCAAATTGCCAAAAAATCTTTTTAATCCAGATAAAATAAATATCTTAAAAAAAGGAATTTTGAATGGTCCTATTAGTGTTTATTATCCTAATGGAAAGATACAATCAAAACAGTTCTTTATCAATAACAGAAAAGCTGGAATTTGGCAATATTTCTATGAAAATGGAAAGTTAAAAACAGAAATTATCTACAATATAATGTCAAATGAAGAAGAAGGTATTATGAAAAATTATGATGAAAAAGGTGTCATAATAAGTGAAGGAAAGATAATTAATGATAATATGGCAGGTATTTGGAACCATTATGATGAAAAAGGAAGAAAGAATTATACCTATAATTTTGAAAAGGGAATAGTTATTATTTATGATGAAAAAGGTAAAGCTATACTTCAACTAAGTGAAAAAGATTTAGCTGAACGTTTTCAAGAAATACAACAGGAGATAAATGATGATAGAATTAGAGCTAATGAGGAAAAAAATTGATGAGATAGATGATAAACTTTTGGCTCTTTTTAAAGAAAGATTAGAAGTTTCAAAAAAAATTGGTTTATTGAAGAAAAAATATAAAATGGAAATTTTTGATCCTCAAAGAGAACAAGAGATCATAGATGGTTGTACTCAAAATATCAGTGAAGATGAAAAAGTATATGTAGAGAAATTTTTAAGAAATCTTATGGCTATAAGTAAGGAGGTTCAATCAAAATGAGAAAATTTGGACTTCTAGGAAAAAAACTTTCTCATTCACTATCTCCATTGTTACATAATACTTTTTTTGAGGATATGGGACTTAAAGATGAATATAAGTTATATGAAGTTGATGAAACTGAAATAGATAATTTTAAGAACTATATGCTTGAAAATTCTATTGAAGGAGTGAATATAACTGTTCCTTATAAAAAAACTTTTTTAGATAAATTGGATTACATAAGTGATGAAGCAAAGGGGATAGGTGCTATAAATCTTCTATATATAAAAGATAATAAATTCTATGGAGATAACACTGACTACTATGGCTTTAAGTACACACTGACAAAAAATGATATAGATGTAAAAAATAAAAAGACAGCAATTATTGGAAAAGGTGGAGCAAGTGCGAGTGTATATAAAGTGTTAAAGGATATGGAAGCAGAAGATATAACTTTCTATTTTAGAAAGAATAAGTTAAGTAAGATAGAATTTCCAGAAAATATAGGAGGAGATATAATAATTAATACAACTCCTGTTGGAATGTTTCCTAATGTTGAGGATAATTTAGTAAGTAAAGAAATTTTAAAGAAATTTAAAATAGCAATAGATTTAATCTATAATCCCTTGGAAACAAAATTTTTGAAAGAAGCAAAAGAATGTGGATTAAAAACTATAAATGGTCTTGATATGTTGATTGAACAAGCTTTGAAAACTGATGAAATTCTATATGGTATTTTATTATCAACTCAACTTAAAAAGAAAATTAGAAAAAAAATAAAAAAGAAGGTAGAAGAATTCTATGAAAATAATGGTAATTAATGGACCTAATTTAAATATGTTAGGAATAAGAGAAAAAAATATCTATGGTACTTTTACTTATGATGATTTATGTAAATATATTGAAGATTATCCAGAATATAAAGATAAAAATATAGAATTTGAATTTTTACAAAGTAATGTTGAAGGTGAAATAGTAAATTTTATCCAAGAAGCATATAATAAAAAATATGATGGAATTATTTTAAATGCAGGGGGTTATACTCATACTTCAGTAGCAATTCATGATGCTATAAAGGCAGTTAGTATACCAACTGTTGAAGTTCATATCTCAAATATTCATGCAAGAGAAGAGTTTAGAACAGTTTGTATGACATCTTCTGCTTGTATAGGACAGATAACAGGCTTAGGAAAATTTGGATATATACTAGCAGTAGTATATTTAATTGAATATTACAAGGAAAGGAAATAAATATGAAATTGATATCTTGGAATGTAAATGGGATTAGAGCAGCTATAAAGAAAGGTTTTTTAGATTATTTTAATGAACAAAATGCTGATATATTCTGTTTACAAGAAACAAAGTTAAGTGCAGGGCAATTGGATTTAGAATTAAAAGGTTACCATCAGTATTGGAACTATGCAGAAAAGAAGGGCTATTCAGGTACTGCAATTTTTACAAAACAAGAGCCTTTATCTGTTAGTTATGGTTTAGGTATAGAAGAACATGATAAAGAGGGTAGAGTTATTACTCTTGAATTTGAAAAATTCTATATGGTTACAGTTTACACTCCAAACTCAAAAGATGAACTACTAAGATTAGATTATAGAATGGTTTGGGAAGATGAATTTAGAAAGTATCTAAAAAATTTAGAAAAGAAAAAACCTGTTGTTGTCTGTGGTGATTTGAATGTTGCACACAAGGAAATAGATTTAAAAAATCCTAAAACAAATAGAAGAAATGCAGGATTTACTGATGAAGAAAGAGGAAAATTCACTGAACTTTTAGATAGTGGTTTTATTGATACTTTTAGATATTTCTATCCAAACTTAGAACAAGTTTATTCGTGGTGGTCATACAGAGGAAGAGCAAGAGAAAATAATGCAGGGTGGAGAATAGATTATTTTGTTGTGTCAAAAGGGCTTGAAAAGAATTTAGTTGATGCAGAAATTCATACTCAAATAGAAGGCTCAGACCATTGTCCTGTGGTATTATTTTTAGATTTAGATAAATAATGAAAGAAAATATAAATTTTTCATAAAGAGGGGAAAGATTAATATAGCATAAAAAACACTTATAGAATTTACTTAAATGTTAAGTGAAATATAAAGTGTTTATAATAGATTAAATTTTTAAGGAGGTATTTTTATGAAAAATTCAAAAAAAGTTTTTGGATTATTTGCTTTTTTATTAGCAACTGGAGGATTAAATACAGCTTATGCAACTACAACTTCTTCTGGAGCTCCTGAAGAATATCCTGGAATTAAATATGATTACAATAATGTTAATACAAATCTTCCAATTTTTAATTTTTCTGAAACAGTAAATAATGGTGGAAACTATATACGTGTTGGAGGCAGCTCTAAATTAAATATTAATTCTAATTTAGACATTAATTTAAAAAGTAATATAGTAGATCATTCAGCACCAACAATATATGGAACTATTGCTGGTTTTGGGGCTTATGGGACAAATAATGCGGCTCCTACTATAAACGCTAAAGATGTCAAAATAAAAATAGAAGTTGGTACGACTGACGATTTTAATGATCCTAGAGGTATGTTAATATATGCTGGAGCTAACTATTTTGGTGAAAATATAGATATAAATCTAATTACTAACTCTAAACCTAAAGCAAGTGAGATAATAGGACTTGACTATGGAGTTGATTCTGATGTTACAAGAACTTATAACTCAACAATGGATGTTAATAATGTAAATATAAAAATAGAGAATAATCAGGTTTTGACAACTAATAATGATGATAATGCAATAATTGGATTATTGCAATCTGGAGATAAGAATCAAAATACTCATTTTATCTCAAGAGGAAATTTAAATATAGATATAAATGATAAATCAGATAAAGCACAATATCATACAGCAGCTGGAATAATTATTGCAGGAGAAAATGGTACAAAAATGACTTTGAATAATTCAAATATAAAAATAAAGTCAGTAGCTGACAATGATTATTATGGAGGAGCTATTGTTTTAGGTTACCCAGACTATGATAAATCAGCAACAGGTGTTGGAACAGTTTTAGAGTCTAAAGGGAAAATGCTTTTAGATACAACAGAAGCTCCTAATGTAGCAACATTGAATTTACATGGACAAGGAAGTTTATTTAAGGCAGATTTTGAAAATAGTTCATCTGAAATAAAATCTGGTGGAACAGCTATTAGATTTGCAGGAATTTCTCAAGCATTAAATGATGATGATGAAGATACTAAGCCTGGAAAGAATTTAACAATAAGTTTAAAAAATGCTAAAATAACAAGCACTGCCACTGCTTATGATAATCCTTTAATAAAAGTTGAAGATGGTGTTACAAATGCTACATTTAACTTAACTGGTTCAAAAAGTGAAGCCATAGCTCCTGCAAATAATGATTTATTAGAGCTCAAAGGAACTTCAGATATCACTTTAAATATAAGTGAGGGTGCTAAAATAAATGGAATAATCAATAGACAAGGAAATAATGAAATAACAACTAATATCATTAACAATGCAGTTTGGGCATCACCTGCAAATAGAGGAAGCTCTTATGCCTCTACACTTACTCTAAAAGATGGAGGAACTTTTGATTTATCTGATAATCCTAATCCATCTGGAGTTAATTATCATGAAATAAAAGTATTCTCAAGAGGAGGAGAAGGAAAAATTATCAATGATAATGGAGTAATAACTATGGCAAATACTTCATATAACGATTTGACTGAAATTTTTGGTAACTATGAAGGTAAGAATGGAGCAGTAATAAAAATGAATACTTTATGGAATGCTCCTGGTGATGCTGACGGAACTAATTCAAAATCAGATGTATTAAAGATATTGAATGGAGGTTCTTCTAAATTAGGAAATGCAACAGGAATTACAGGGGTTATTCCAGTTGGTATAGATGGAAAAGAAAATATAATAGATGGAAATATTCAAAAAGTTTCTCATGCAGTAAATACTATTCCAGTTATTATTGCTGATAAGGCTGTTGCAGGAACATTTGTTGGAAAAGCTAAGACAACAGGTGCTGGGGAAGTTCAACTTACAAGTAGATTAAATGCTCAAGGACAAAGAGAATTTTTCTGGACATTAGCTGCTTTGGATGGAAGTAATTCTTATGATGATGGAACAAGCAAAAACTATAATTCATCTAGTTCAGGGAAAAATAAACCTATCCTTAACTCAGCTGTTTCTGGATATATAAATATGTCAAAAGTAGATAAAAATTTAGGATTTTATACTCTTGGAACATTACATGAACGTAGAGGAGAAAATAATTTTAATTCATTAGAAGGAAAATCACAAGCTTGGGCTCGTGTATTAGGAAAACACACAAAAGATGAAGGAAAAGAAAGATTTAATTTTGAAACTAATGTATATGGAGTACAAGCAGGCTATGATTTTAACATAAAAAATAGTGAAAATGGAAAGAGATATACAGGTTTCTACTTTACAAATACAGAAGCTAAAACAAATTTTGAAGATAGATATAGAGCAGAAAATGGAGTAGTTGTTTCTGACAAATATACAGGGAAAACAAAAACTAAGGATTTTAGTTTGGGGCTTAGTACAACTAAATACTATAATAATGGTATTTATACTGATTTAGTTGGGCAATTTTCTTTTTTAAGAAATAAATATAATTCAAGAGATGGAATATCTGCAAAACAAAGAGGAAATGCTTTTGTATTATCAGGTGAAGTAGGAAAAAATATTAAAATAAGTGATAATTTTGGAATTGAACCACAAGCACAACTTATATATCAATATTTAAAATTAAAGAATTTTAAAGATGATGTTCGTGAAATACATTATGGTAATGATTCAATTCTACGTGGTAGAATAGGTCTTAGAGCTACATATAACAGTATATTCTATTCTATTGCTAATGTTTGGCATGATTTTAGTAACTCAACAGAAGCTACAATTGGTTCAGATAATATCAAAGAAAAATATTCTTCTACTTCAGGAGAATTTGGTTTAGGAGTTCAAATTCCTATAATAAATAGTGCCTATGTGTATACTGATTTAAGATATGAAAGATCTTTTAAATCAAATCCTAAACATAATGGATATCGTGGAACAGTAGGCTTTAAATATATATTTTAATTAAAACTAAAAAGAGTGGTCATTGTAATTTATATAAACCAAACAATTACAATAGCCACTCTCTTTATTTCTTATTTTATTAATTCTCTTAGATTTTTTATAACCTTAGTAGGATAAACTTTTAATCTCTCAATATCTTTTTCAGTGTGAACACCAGAACAAACCATTATAGTTTCAATTTTTGCATCATAACCAAGTTTAATATCAGTTTCAAGATTATCACCAATAAAAATTAAATCTTCTTTTTTTAGATTTTTTTCATCTAGTAAAATATCTAATATTATTTGATAAGGTTTACCTATTTTTACAGCTTCAACACCTGAGGCATATTCAAGCATATCTATTACTGCACCATTTCCTATATCAAAAGTTCCATTATTTGCAAGTAATCTATCTGGATTTGTAGCAATAAATTTTGCTCCTTTTAAAATATGGTGTAATGCCTCACTATATTTTTTATAAGTGGCATTTCTATCTAAACCAACAACAACAAAATCAGGATTTTCTTGAACAAGGTCAAAGTTCCACTCTTTTAATGCCTCTTCTAACCCACTTTCACCAACCATAAAACATTTTTTTTCTGGATAATTTTTAGCAATAAATTTTGCAGAAGCCATTGCAGATGTATAAAAATCTTCTTCTTTTATATCTTTAAATCCTAGATTTAACATATGTTCTTTTGCTTGTTTTTTTGTTCTTGTTGCATTGTTCGTTAAAAATATATAAGGAAGATTTTTTGAGTGAAGATAATCAATAAATTCTCTTGCACCATCTATATTTGTACTTCCACTATACATAGTTCCATCTAAATCAATAATATATGTTTTCATAACTTACCCCTTTAACTTTTTATTTTTTATTGTCCAATATTTTTTGAAATAAATCAAGTAATTTTTAGTCTTAAATTTGACAAGTAACAATTAATATACTATACTTTATAATTATAAATTTTATCTTAAAATAAAATGAGGACAAAAGTAGAGATAATTCTTAAGAGCAAAATTTAAAACTAAGTTACAAAGAGGGTTTAATAGTTGGGGGAGACATAAAAATAGTACAACAAACTATTAAAAAACTAAAAATACTAAAACAAAATTGTATTAACAAAATTATTAAAAGTATTAAGTTAACTTAGGAGGCAGAAAATGAAAAAGACATTATTTGGAACTTTAGTGTTTTCACTAATTTTATCATCATTGGTATATGCAGAGGCTGATGCTGATAAAATGAGAGAAAGAAGGGAACAAAGAGAAAAAGAACAACAACAAGGAATAATAGAAAATTCTAATTCTGTTGAAAGTTCAAATGGAAATGTAGTTGGAACAACTACAACAAATTTAAGTCCAGAAGATGAAAGAGAAGCTTACGCAGCATTAGAAAGAGCAAGAGCTAGAATAGAAAAAGAAGAACAAGAAAAGTTAAAAGCTCAACAAGAAATGGCAGAAGCTCAAAATCAAATGGAAAATCAAGCTGAAGTAGTAACTGAACAAGGAGCAAATGAAAATCCTGATCAAAATCAAGTAATTTTTGTTGAACCAGCAGCTCCAAGAATGACACCAGAAGAAGAAAAAGAAGCTTATGAAGCATTGGAAAGAGTAAGAGCAAGAATACTTAAAGAAGATGAAGAAAGAGCTGAATTATTAAAGGCAGCAACAGAACAACAAGTACAATAAAAAATATATTTAAAAATAGTTATATAGTAAATGGTGTTGATAAAAAAATCTCAACATCATTTTTTTCTATAAATATAAATAATATTCATTGACAAAATATGATATTTAAAATATTATAGAAGTAAGTACTAACTATTATTAAATTATTGGAGGAAACTATGAGAAAAAAATTTTTTGGAAAATTATTTGGTCTGACGCTTTTAATGTTTACCCTTTTATTTACTGGAGCATCTGCTGAAGTATATGAAGGAACAGGATTAGGATATGATAAAGATGGAATAGTCCTAGATGTAGAAATAACAAATAATAAAATTGTTGATGTAAAAGTAAAAAGAGCTAAAGAGTCAGATTTTGCAACACCTGCAATTCAAGAGATTGCTAAAAAAGTTATAGCAACACAAAGTTTAGATGTTGATGGGATTTCAGGAGCATCTTTAACAAGTGAAGGAACTAAGGAAGCTATTGAAGAAGCTGTTAAGAAAAGTGGAGTAACTTTAAAAGCAGTTACAGCACAAAATACAAAAGCTGTTGAATTACCAAAAGAAACTGATGTAGTTGTAATTGGAGCTGGAGGAGCAGGTTTAACTTCTGCTATTGCTGCACATGAAAAAGGAGCTAAGGTTATTTTAATTGAAAAAACTGAGCTTTTAGGTGGAAATACAAACTATGCAACAGCAGGGCTTAATGCAGCAGGAACAAAAATACAAGAAAAATTTGGTGAAAAAGATAGTCCAGAACTTTTCTATGAAGATACAATGAAAGGTGGAAAAAATAAGAATAATAAAGAGTTAGTAAGAGTTTTAGCTAATAATTCAAGTGCAATAGTTAATTGGCTAATAGCAAGAGGAGCAGATTTATCAGAAATTACTTCAACAGGTGGACAAAGTGCAAAAAGAACTCACAGACCAACTGGAGGAGCTGCAGTAGGACCTAATATAGTATCTGCACTTTCTAAAACTGCTGAAAATGAAAAGATAGATATAAGAAAAGGAACTAAAGCAATAGCATTAGTGAAAGTTAAAAATAGAATAGTTGGAGTAAAAGTAAGAGAAATTGATGGCAAAGAATATACTATTAAAGCAAAAGCTGTAATTGTTGCAACAGGTGGATTTGGAGCTAATGCTAAAATGGTTGAAAAATATAATCCAAAATTAAAAGGTTTTGGTTCAACTAATAACCCAGCAATAGTTGGAGATGGAATCATTATGGTTGAAAAAGTTGGTGGAGCTTTAGTTGATATGAATGAAATTCAAACTCACCCAACTGTTGTACATAATAAAACTAATATGATAACAGAAGCTGTTAGAGGAGAAGGAGCTATCCTTGTAAATAGAGATGGAAAGAGATTCATAGATGAACTTGAAACAAGAGATGTCGTTTCTAAGGCTATATTAGAACAAAAAGGAAAATCTGCTTTCTTAGTATTTGATGAAGGAATTAGAACAAAATTAAAAGCAGCTGATGGTTATGTTAAAAAAGGTTTTGCAATTGAAGGAACACTTGAAGAAATAGCTGCTAAAATTGGAACAGATGCAAAGACATTAGAAGCTACATTAAACAAATATAATGAAGCAGTTAGAAATAAAGTTGACAGTGAATTTAATAAGAAAACTTTACCTAAAGAATTAACTGGAGATAAATACTATGTAATAGAAGTTTCACCAGCAGTTCATCATACTATGGGTGGAGTTCGTATCAATACTAATGCTGAAGTACTTGGTAAAAATGGTAGACCAATAAAAGGACTTTATGCAGCAGGAGAAGTTACAGGTGGAATCCATGGAGCTAATAGAATAGGTGGAAATGCAGTTGCAGATATAACTATATTTGGTAAAATTGCAGGAGAAAATGCTGCAACTTTCTCAAAATCTGTAAAATAATAAATTAAAATAATTTTTTTAGGAGTTGTTGAGAGTAATACTTTGAACAACTTCTTTTTTATTGTTAATTATCAGTAGTTATGGTATAATTTTTAAGCTAATATAATAAAAGATTAGGGGGAATAAAAATGAAAGATATAGTATTTTTTTGTTATCCAAAGTGCTCAACTTGCCAAAAAGCAAAGAAATGGTTACAAGAAAATTCAGTAGAATTTACAGAAAGGGATATAGTAAAAGATAATCCTACTGAGGCAGAATTAAAGAAATTTTTAAAAAAAAGTAAAAAAGAATTAAAGAAATTTTTTAATACAAGTGGTATTTTATATAGAGAAATGGAATTAAAAGATAAATTACCAACTATGACAGAAGAGGAAATGTTAAAGTTATTAGCAACAGATGGAAAACTTGTAAAAAGACCAATGATAGTTACAAAAGATGTAGTTTTAAATGGTTTTAAAGAAGAAGAATGGAAGGAGTTGCTAAAAAAATAAAATGTATAATATGATGGATGTTATCACAGCAGGGTTTGCTCTATTTGCAATGTTATTTGGAGCAGGAAATTTAATATTCCCTCCTATGTTAGGATATGAATTAGGTAATAGTTGGGGAATAGCATCATTTGCATTTATTCTAACAGGAGTTGGAATTCCTCTTATGGGAATTATTGCTTCAGCTAATGCAGGTAAAAGTTTAGACAGTTTTTCAGATAAAGTTTCACCTTTATTTGCAAAATTTTATGGAATAGCACTTATTTTATCAATAGGACCACTTTTAGCACTGCCAAGAACAGGAGCAACAGCTTATGAAGTTACTTTTTATCATGCAGGCTTTACAACTTCAATTTGGAAATATGTCTATTTAGGAATTTATTTCTTATTAGCGTTGTTATTTTCATTGAAATCATCAAAAGTTGTTGATAGAGTAGGTAAAATTTTAACACCTATACTTTTAATAGTTTTATTTATAATTTTAGTTAAAGGTGTATTTTTTAATGATTTACCAATTGTTGAAAAGATTTATGAATTACCATTTAAAAAAGGTTTCACAGAAGGTTATCAAACAATGGATGCTTTAGCAGCAATAGTTTTCTCAACAGTTATCTTAAATGCTATAAGAGGGAAAGCTGAACTTACTCCTAAACAAGAATTTTCATATTTATTAAAGGTTGGATTAATTGCAGCAGCAGGACTTGCAATAGTTTATGCAGGACTTAGTTATATTGGAGCAAGTTTTGGTAGTTTAGATTTAGTTGCAGGAGCAGAAAAAACAGATTTACTTGTAAAAATATCAATAAATCTTTTAGGAAAAATTGGATATTTAATATTGGCTATCTGTGTTGCAGGAGCTTGTCTTACAACTTCAATAGGACTTATAGTTACTGTTGCAGAATATTTTAGTAGCTTTATGAAAATATCTTATGAAAAATTAGTAGTAATAACAACAATAATAGGCTTTCTATTTGCAATATTTGGTGTTAATAAGATAGTTGTTATATCAGTTCCAATTTTGGTATTCCTATATCCAATAAGTATTGCCTTAATAATTTTGAATTTCTTTCATATAAAAAATGCTAATGTGTTTAAAGGAGTTGTATTAACATCAGGACTTATTGGACTATATGAAGGAATTTCTGTAACTGGAGTAACTATGCCAGAAATGTTTAGTAATATTTATAATTCACTACCACTTGTAAATTTAGGTTTACCATGGTTAGTACCAGCTTTAATAGTTGGATTTTGTTGTTATTTTATAAAAGATGGAAAGTAAATATAAGAATAGTTCATTACTAGCCAGATTTCTTAACGGATAAAAATTAAGAATTCGCTGCAAATTTGGCAAACTCACTTCGTTCAAACAAGCCAAGATTTGCTCGGCTCATTCTCTTTAATTTTTATCCTAAAATCTGGAATGTAACTCACTTATTCTTATATTGATAATTGGTATAATAAAGTATTGGAGGAAAAAATGGCTAATGTATATGATGTATTGAAAGAAAGAGGATATTTAAAACAGCTTACACATGAAGAAGAAATTAAAGAAATTTTAGGAAAAGAAAAAGTTACCTTTTATATAGGTTTTGACCCAACAGCAGATAGTTTACATGTTGGACACTTTATAGCAATGATGTTTATGGCACATATGCAACAACATGGGCACAGACCAATAGCCCTAGCAGGTGGAGGAACAGGAATGATAGGTGACCCAAGTGGTAGAAGTGATATGAGAACTATGATGACTGTTGAAATGATAGATCATAATGTTGAATGTATTAAAAAACAAATGCAAAAATTTATAGATTTTTCGGATGGTAAAGCTATACTTGCAAATAATGCAGATTGGTTAAGAAATCTGAACTATATTGAATTTTTAAGAGATGTGGGAGAACATTTTTCAGTAAATAGAATGCTTGCAGCAGAATGCTATAAGTCAAGAATGGAAAATGGACTATCTTTCTTAGAATTTAACTATATGATAATGCAAGCTTACGATTTTTATGTTTTAAATCATAAATATAATTGTACTATGCAATTAGGTGGAGATGACCAATGGTCAAATATGATAGCTGGTGTTGAGTTACTAAGAAGAAAAGATAGAAGGTCAGCTTATGCTATGACTTGTACTTTACTAACTAATAGTGAAGGAAAGAAAATGGGTAAAACTGCTAAAGGAGCATTGTGGTTAGACCCTAAAAAGACTACTCCTTATGAATTTTATCAATATTGGAGAAATGTGGATGACCAAGATGTTGAAAATTGTTTGGCACTTTTAACTTTCTTACCTATGGATGAAGTTAGAAGACTTGGAGCATTAAAAGATGCTGAAATAAATGAAGCTAAGAAAGTTCTAGCTTATGAAGTAACAAAAATTATTCACGGAGAAGAAGAAGCTACAAAGGCTAAAGAAGCAACAGAAGCATTATTTGGAAGTGGAAATAATTTAGATAATGCACCAAAAATAGAAGCAACTGATGAAGATTTTTCAAAAGAATTATTAGATGTTTTAGTTGAAAGAAAAATTATAAAAACTAAAAGTGAAGGAAGAAGACTTATAGAACAAAATGGAATGTCTTTAAATGATGAAAAGATTACTGATGTTAAGTTTACTTTAAATGACAATACTTTAGGGCTTTTAAAATTAGGGAAAAAGAAGTTTTATAATATTGTTAAGAAATAAATTAAAAGAGAGGGTTCAAACTGCCACATTTTACTACCTCTCTTGGTTTTAATTTTTTACAAGAATTAAACCAATAAACTTGTGATAGTGTATTGCCAAATTAGTATTATTGTATATTGAAAAATACAAAATAATACCAAAATCACTATCAATATGAGCCATCATCTATACAAAATGGTAAAAAGTCAGGACTGCCACAATACCTGGCTTTTTTATTTTAAAAAATATTGATAGATATTAATGAATATGTTATTATATAAGTACTTAAATAAGTAATAAAAGGAGGTAAAATATGTTAGCAATTAATTATACAACTTTGAGAACCAATTTAAAAAGCTATTTTGATAAAGCAGTAGATAATGATGAAGATATTATTATAACAAGAAAAAATGAAAGAAATGTTGTTCTATTAAGTCTTGATAAATATAATGAGTTTTTAAAAGCTATGAGAAATCTTGAATATATGACAAAAATAAGAGAAGGAATAGCTGAATTAGAGGCAGGAAAAGGAGAAATTCATGATTTAATAGAGGTTGATGATGAATAATTTAGTATGGACACATAAGGCTTGGCAAGATTACCTATATTGGCAAACTCAGGATAAAAAAACTTTAAAAAAGATAAATGAATTAGTCAAAGATATTGAAAGAAATGGAGCTTTAAATGGGATAGGCAAACCAGAAGTATTAAAAAATGAAAGTGCATATAGTAGAAGAATTGATGAAAAAAATAGACTAGTTTATAGAATTGTAGATGGTTTTATTTGGATAATTGCTTGTAAAGGGCATTATGAGGAATAGGTGCTTATTATGGAAATAAAAATAAGAGAAATAGAAGTAGAAGACTATAAAGAACTTTTAGATTTTATGAAAAAAGTGAAGGGGGAAACTAATTTTTTACTTGGTTATCCTGATGAAATGAAATTGAGTTATGAAGATGAAAAAGAGCATATAAAAAAAGTAAAATCTTCTGAAACAAGCAATCATTTTGTAGCAATAAAAGGTGATAAAATAATAGGTTGTACTAGTTTTAATGGAAATATAGCAAGAAAAATGAAGCACTATGGAACTATTGGAATTTCTGTTTTAAAAGAATATTGGGGTAGAGGAATAGCGACAGCATTATTAGAAAAATTAATAAGTTGGTCTAAGGAAAAAGGGATAAAAAAGATTAATTTAGATGTTTTTGAAAATAATGAAAGAGCAATAAAATTATATGAAAAATTTGGTTTTAAATTAGAAGGTTGCATAGAAGATGGAATTTTTGATGGGGAAAAATATATAAATTTATTGGTATATGGATTAAAAATTTGATTAAAATATTAAGGTAGTGTGGTATTCTTGTCCAAGTTCAAAATAAGAAATATGAGGGAAGATGATATTGAGATTATTTACAAAAATCTACACTTAGATTTTGTAAATAAATATTTCAAAAATAAGAAACAACAGCAAAAAATACATAGAAATCATAATGAATGGTATAAAATTCATATATCTTCTTTTGATTACTCAATTTATATATTTGAAGATGAAGAAAATAACTTTGTAGCAATGACAAGCTATGAAATTTTAAGGGATATTGCAAAAGTTAATATCTATTTAAGTAAAGATTATAGAAATAAAAAATATTCACAAGAAATTCTATCAGAAAGTATAAACAAATTTTTAAGTGATAATAAAAATATAAAATCTCTTTGGGCATGTATATTAGAAGAAAATATTGCTTCAAAAAAACTTTTTGAAAATTTAGGATTTATATATAATGATAAAAAAGAAATTTGTAATGATAGATTAGAATACTTAGTATATAAAAAGGATACGATACAATGACAAAAAAGGAAAAAGTAAAAAAAATATTAGTAGAATTGGAAAAGAAGTTTGGAGAGCCTAAATGTGCTTTGGATTTTAAAACTCCTTTTGAACTTTTGGTAGCAGTTATACTCTCTGCACAATGTACAGATAAAAGAGTTAATATAGTTACAGAAGAGATGTTTAAACATGTGAACACACCAGAACAATTTGCTAATATGGATTTAGAAGAAATTGAAAACTATATAAAAAGCACTGGTTTTTTTAGAAATAAAGCTAAAAATATAAAAAAGTGTAGTGAACAACTATTAGAAAAATATAATGGAGAAGTTCCACAAGATATGGATAAACTTACAGAACTAGCAGGAGTTGGAAGAAAGACTGCTAATGTCGTAAGAGGAGAAGTTTGGGGACTTGCAGATGGTATAACTGTTGATACTCATGTGAAAAGACTTTCAAATTTAATAGGACTTGTAGATAGTGAAGATCCAATAAAAATTGAATTGGAGCTTATGAAAATTGTTCCTAAAAAATCTTGGATAGATTTTTCACATTATTTAATTTTACATGGAAGAGCAACTTGTATTGCAAGAAGACCTAAATGTTCAGAGTGTGAAATTTCCAAGTATTGTAACTATGGGATAAAAAAATTATCTAATGAGAACTAAAAAAGTATAATTTATTCTTGACAAATTTTATAAAGAATGTTATAAAGTATATAGATACTATTAGGGAGATGAGATGTAATGAAAGTTTATTTAGATAATAATGCAACAACAAGGGTTGATGAAGAAGTTGTAAAAGCAATGATACCATATTTTTCAGAATATTATGGGAACCCATTTAGCTTACATTTATTTGGAGCTGAAACAGGAAAAGCAGTTACAGAAGCAAGACAAACTATTGCTGATATTTTAAAAGCTAAACCAAGTGAAATAATTTTTACTGCCTCTGGAAGTGAAGGAGATAATTTAGCAATAAGAGGAATAGCTAGAGCATATAAACATAGAGGAAAACATATTATAACATCTACAATAGAACATCCAGCTGTAAAAAATACTTTTATGGATTTAATGGAAGATGGTTTTGAAATTACAATGGTACCAGTTGATGAAAATGGTGTTATGATAATGGATGAATTTAAAAAAGCATTAAGAGAGGATACTATTCTTGTAAGTGTTATGCATGCTAATAACGAAGTTGGAACTTTTCAACCAATAGAAGAAATTGCAAAAATAACAAAAGAAAGAAAAATAATATTCCATGTTGATGCAGTTCAAACTATGGGAAAAGTTGAAATATATCCAGAAAAAATAGGAATAGATTTATTATCATTCTCAGGGCATAAATTCCATGCACCAAAGGGAATAGGTGTTTTATACAAAAGAGATGGAGTTCGTTTAGCAAGAATAATAACTGGTGGTAACCAAGAAGGAAAAAGAAGACCAGGAACTTCAAATGTACCATATATAGTTGGTTTAGCTAAGGCTTTACAGATAGCAGTAGCAAATATGAAAGAAGAATGGAAAAGAGAAGAAACATTAAGAAATTATTTTGAAGATGAAGTATCAAAAAGAATACCAGAAATAAAAATAAATGGAAAAGGTGCAAGAAGATTACCAGGAACTTCAAGTATCACTTTCAAATACTTAGAAGGGGAATCTATGCTTTTAAATCTAAGTTTAAAAGGAATTGCAGTAAGTTCAGGTTCAGCTTGTTCATCTGATAGTTTACAACCATCACATGTCTTATTAGCTATGGGAGTACCTGCTGAGTTTGCTCATGGAACATTAAGATTTTCTTTAAGTAAATATACTACAAAAGAAGAAATTGATTACACTATTGAATCTTTAGTTGAAATAATAGGAAAATTAAGAGAATTATCACCATTATGGAAAACTTTTAAAGATAATAAGTTAACTAATGTAGCAAGTTTTGATTAAAAATTGGAATATAAGTGAAATTGAGATATAATTGTTTAAATAATTAAAGGAGATGAATTTTTATGCAATATACAGAAAAAGTTATGCAACATTTTATGAACCCTCATAATGTAGGAGTAATTGAAAACCCAGATGGATATGGAAAAGTAGGAAATCCTTCTTGTGGAGATATAATGGAAATTTTTATTAAAGTTGATGATGACAAAATATCAGATGTAAAGTTTAGAACATTTGGTTGTGCATCAGCTATTGCAAGTTCTTCAATTTCAACTGATATGATTATTGGAAAGACAGTTGATGAAGCTTTACAAGTAACAAATAAGGCTGTTGTTGAAGCGTTAGGTGGATTACCAGCTGTTAAAATGCACTGTTCAGTTTTAGCAGAAGAAGCTATAAAAATGGCAATAGAAGACTATATCTCAAAAAGAGATGGAAAAAAAGCACAATAATTAAATAAAAATAAAAAAATATAAATAGCTATTACATTGTGGTATAATGTAATGGCTATTTTAATTTATAGGAGTAAATAAAATGTATAAGAAATTCAAAAAAGTATTTTTAGTTATGTCAATTTTAGGAATATTATTTACTAATAATTATGCAAATGAAATTAAAGAAGTTCAGTTAATAGATGATTTTTCAGCAGAACTTTTAGGAGAAACAAAAAATCAAGAAGCAGAAGTTCCAAAACCACCAGTACAGCAGCAAATACAAGAGATTACAGAAGAAAAAAATATTGGTGAAGAACAAATAGAAAAATCAAAAGATAAAGTTTCAGAAGATAAAAATGAAAATAAATCAAAAGAAGAAACTGTAAAAAATGAAAATTCTCATAAAGAAGATAAAGTAAAAAAAGATGAAATAAAAGAAGCAATTGAAAAAGCTAGTGAAAAAAATAATAGTGTAAAAGAAATTAAAGAAGTTCAAGAAGATAAAGATTTAGCAATTGAAGAGCCAGAAAATCCAACAAAAGATAAACAAAAATATGAAATGATTAAATACTATTCTGCTGATGGTGTGGAATGGGAATTGCCAGATAATTTTAGAGCAGTTATAGTTGGGGATACAAAAGGAAATGTAATATTTGCAAAAGATGCAGATACTATGTATCCACTTGCCTCTGTTACAAAGATGATGTCTTTAATGGTAACATTTGATGAAATTAATGCAGGAAATATTTCTTTAAGTGATAGTGTAAGAATAAGTAAAAATCCTTTAAAATATGGAGGAAGTGGAATTCCTTTAAAAGCAGGACAAATATTTATTTTAGAAGATTTAATAAAAGCTTCTGCAATATATTCAGCTAACAATGCAACTTATGCAATAGCAGAATATGTAGGAAATGGAAGTGTATTTGGCTTTGTTGCTAAAATGAATAGAAAATTAAAAGAATTAGGTTTACAAAATGAGATAAGATATCATACTCCTGCTGGTCTACCTACAAGAGTTACTAAACAGCCTATGGATGAGGGGACTGCAAGAGGAATATACAAACTATCAATAGAAGCATTAAAATATAAAAAATATATTGAAATTGCAGGAATCAAAAAAACCAAAATCTATAATGAAAAAATATCTATAAGAAATAGAAATCATTTAATTGGAGAAAATGGAGTATATGGAATAAAAACAGGTTTCCATAAGGAAGCAAAGTATAATATAGCTGTGGCAAGTAAATTTGAAGATACTGATGTAATTATTGTAGTTATGGGAGGAGAAACATATAAGACAAGAGATGGGATTGTTCTTAGTGTTTTAGATATATTAAATAATAATTATACAGTTAAAAATGGACTAATTAAAAGAAAATAAATTATATTAAAATATTTTAAAGGAGGGTTTTTATTATGAGAGAAAAATTTAGAGAGTTAGTAAAAAAGAAAAATAGAATATATGCTAACTTAGAGCTTTTACATTGGGACTTAGAAACAAAAACTCCTGTAAAATCAAAACCATATTTATCTGACTTAGTTGCAGAACTTAGTATGCAGGAATATGATCTATTCACTTCTGATGAATTTGTAAATTTAGTAGAAAATTTAAATAAAGAAAAAGAAAATTTATCTGAAATTGAAAAAAAAGAAATTGAGCTTTCAATGGAAGATATAGAAAGAATGAAAAAAATACCTTCAGATGAGTATGAAGCATATGCAAAATTGACAAGTATAAATCAAGGTATTTGGGAAGAAGCTAAGGCTAAAAATGATTTTTCAATAATTAAAGATGGTTTAGAAAAAATATTTAACTATAATAAAAAATTTGCAGAGTATAGAAGAAAAAATGAAAAAAATCTTTATGATGTACTATTAAATGATTATGAAAAAGGTATGGATATTGAGAAATTAGATATATTTTTTAATGAATTGAAAAAAGAAATTGTACCTTTCTTAAAGAAAATACAAGAGAAGAAAAAATCTTTAAAAGAAGAAAATAAAATAGATGTTCCAGTTGATGAGGATATACAATTTAAGTTTGCAAAATATTTAGCAAATTATGTAGGTTTTGATTTTGAAAAAGGAATTATAGAAACAAGTGAACATCCATTTACTTTAAATTTGAATAAAAATGATGTTAGACTTACAACAAATAATAAAAAAGATACACCATTTTCAACAGTATTTTCAATAATACATGAAGCAGGTCATGGTATTTATGAGCAACAAACAGGTGATGAACTTATAGATACTTTACTTGGTACAGGTGGAACTATGGGATTGCATGAATCACAATCAAGATTTATGGAAAATATAGTTGGAAGAAATAAATCATTTTGGAAACCATTATATAAGAAGGCACAAGAGTTTTATCCATTTTTAAAGAATATTGATTTTGAAGAGTTTTCTAAGCAAATAAATAAAATTGAGCCAGGACTTATAAGAGTTGAAGCAGATGAGTTAACATATTCTTTACATATTATGGTAAGATATGAAATAGAAAAAATGATCTTTGCTGGTGAAGTGAGCATAGATGATTTGCCAAAAATTTGGAATCAAAAAATGGTAGAATATTTAGGAATGGAACCTAAGAATGATTCAGAGGGGCTTATGCAAGATGTTCATTGGTATTGTGGTTTAGTTGGATATTTTCCTTCTTATGCCATAGGTAGTGCCTATGCTTCTCAAATTTATAACACTATGAAAAAAGATTTTGATGTAGATACGGCTTTAGAAAATCAAGATATAAAAAAAATAACTGATTGGCTTGGAGAAAAAATTCATAAATATGGAAGACTAAAAGATACTGCTGAAATCATTAAAAAAGTTACAGGTGAAGAGCTAAATCCAAAATACTATATTGACTACTTAAAAGAAAAATATAGTAAAATTTATGAAATATAGGTTGACATTTTTAAAATTTTACTGTACTATAATAGTAATAAAAAAAATTTAATGTTTAAGAATAGAATAAGAGAAAAAATTAAGGAGGTAAACAAATGGGATTATTGGATGATGTAACAGGAAAATTAGATGAATTAAAAGATACAGTTGCAGATAAGGCAAAAGAGTTAAAAGATGAAGCTGTTGCAAAAGCAGGGGAATTAAAGGATAAGACAGTAGATAAAGCAACAGAATTCAAAGATAAAACTGTTGAAAGAGCTGGAGAACTAAAAGATAAAGTTGTTGATAAGGCAAAAGAATTAAAAGAAGGTGCAGAAGATAAAGCATCTGAATTAAAAGACAAGGCAGCAGAAAAAGCAGGGGAATTAAAAGATAAAATATCAGAAGGTGCTGATAGTCTTATAAATAAAATAAAATAAGTTAACAAGGGGGGTTGCTAATTTTGGTAACTCCTTTGAATTTTTATAGATATAGGAGGAAATTTTTATGAAAAAGATGTTAATAATGTTGGCTTTAGTTTTAGGAGTAAGTGCAATGGCAGAAGAAGCTGCTACAACAACTAAGGCAGAAGATGCAAAAACTGGTGCAATGGCTACAATGAAAAAAGAAGCTAAAAAAGTGGAAGAAAAGGCAAAAGAAGTTAAAGAAGATGTAAAAAAAGAAGCTAAAAAAGCAGGAGAAAAATTAGAAGAAGCAAAAGATAAAGTAGAAGAAAAAATGTCAAATGCTAAAAAAGATGTAAAAGCAGATACTAAAAAGGTAGAAGAAAAAGCTTCAGATGCAAAGGCAGATGTAAAAAATGATGCTGAAAAAGTTGAAGCGAAAGCTGATAAGGCAAAAGATAAAATAGAAGAAAAAGCTGAAACTAAAACAGACAAAACAGAAGTAAAAAATTAAGTTCAAATATAAAAGATTATTGAAAGTTTAGTTATCAAGACTAAAATTTTTAAATAGTCTTTTTTATTTTACATGGAAGTATATCTATCCATTTAGAAAATGAAATAATTAAGAAAAAGAGTTATTTTAAATTATAAGAAATTGAATGGAGGTAGATATATGGAATTGACAAAATTATTGGTTAAAGATTTAATGAATGGCAAATTTGAATTATTTTCTGATTATGTTTACAAAACAAAGGAATATCTTATTAAAGTTCCAAAGGGCTTTGTGACAGATTATGCAAGTATTCCAAAATTATTGAGAGCTATAATTCTTCCTTATGGAAAACATAGTGGAGCAAGTGTAATTCATGATTGGTTATATTCTTCTGATTGTAATTTAGATATCAGTAGAGAAAAGGCAGATAAAATATTTTTGGAAATTTTAAAAGAAGAAAAAGTAAATTTCCTCTTAAGAATACTTATGTATACTGCAGTAAGAAAATTTGGTAGAAGTAGATTTAGAAATGGAGTTTAACTCCATTTTTATTTTGCTAATAATTTGACTTATTATATTTCAAATAATACAATGAATGTAAATAGGAAAAAGAAGGTGAAATAAAATGAAAGAAATTCTAAAAAATATAAAGTTAGGACAAATAATAGGAATATACCATTTTGAAGATTCTTGCTTTACAGTTGGAAAAATTTTAAAGATAAGTTCAAAATATTTATTTTTGCTTTCTTATGATATAAATTTTAAAGAAGATGGAATAAAAGTATTTTTAATTGATTCAATAAAAAGAATTATATTGAAATCAGACTATATGAGAAATCTTGAAAAAGAGCAAAGGAAAGTTTTTAATATTAGAGCTAAAGATTTGTTTCAAGAATTAATAGAAAATAAAGTAAAAATTTCTATTGATTTAGCAGATGGAAGTGTTGAAGAGTCTTATTTAACTGAAAAAGGAGAGGATTATTTTAACCTTCAAATATTAAATGATAATGAAAATATTATATCAGAAGAAGTTATAGCAAAAGATTATTTAAAAAGAATAAAAATATCTAATTTTATTGAAAGAGAAGAATATAAAAAATTTAAGATTATCACTACAAAAAATGATGATGAATATATGGCTTATAATTTATCTTATAATGAAGACTACTTGATTTTTTCAGAAAAGAGAGAATTTTATGATACTAGTGAAATAAATATTATTCCTAAAAATATAATAAAAAATATCTCAGATTTAGAAGTTAAATTAAATTTTAAAAGAGAAAATTTTTATAATAATCTTGAAAAAGGTTTAGAAATATTAGAAATTTTGAAAAAATGTTATGAAAATAAATTTCTTATTTTTATAGATAATGAGGATTTTTTTGAAACAAAGGTTGGAATTATAACTGACTTAGAGGATAATAAAATAAAGATGAAAGAAATTGATAAATATGGGAATTTTCATAAAAATTCTGAAATATACTTTGATGAAATTCAGTTACTAGCAATAAAAAATTACAAACTAGGAGTTTAAATCATGGTAGAAAGTATAATAAAAGTAGAAGCAAATTATTATGTAAAAGAAGAATTTCTTGAACTAAAAAAATCCTCTGAAGAATTGATAAAAGTTCTTGAAAAATATCAACAAGTTGAGGAAGATGAAGTAATAAATAATTTGAAAAGATTTTTAAAGGGAGTGTATTTAGTTTTAGAAGAAAAAGAATGTAATGAAAAAGACTTAGATGCAATAGATTCTTATAATAGCAAATATTTTCATAGTTATGCAGGTATGCTTACTATTATTATTTCTATGATGTCAATGATATGGAAAAAACTCATAAAGCTAATGATGAAATAGGTAATGCAAAAGATAAGTTTCATCAGGCAATTTATAAAATTGTAAAAAAGAAATATCCTTATTATCCAGATTGAGAGAGTGAAGATATGGAGTTAAAAGAGCAAGAAAAGTTTTTAGAAATAAAAAAAGAAGTTATAAAAATGATTGAGAATAAAAAAGAGAAACTTAAAGAAAATAATATAAAAATAGATATAATAGTAGATATAATGAATGATGAAGAAAATTATTATATTTTAGATTTTGAAAATGATAAGGGAATTGCACAATTAGAAATAACAACACCTCATTTTGCACCTTATTATTATGCTTGTTTTAATATATTATGGTTAAATGATGATGAACCTTATTGGTGGCTTGATGAAGAAAATAGCACTGTTATAGATATATTAAAAGAACTAGAAAAATCATTAGATTATTTTATAAATTCTTAAAAATTGGAGATGAGGTGAAAATATGGAAGTTAGATATGATATTTATTTAGAAGATGAAAATGACTTTGATATTCCTATGAGAAAAATAGAACTTATTTTTTCTCATATAACAGAAGAAGAAAAAGAAATCTTAGAAAAATATAATTTCAAATATGAATACACAAAAGATAATAAAATAAAATTAATAGATGAGGATTGTGCTATCTATTATACTATTGAAATTGATGATGAAGATAAGGGAATATATTTAGAAAAAACAAAAATTTATTATAACTACTTTAAGTATGATTTTTGTTCAAAAGAAAGTGAAGATACTAGAAATTTAGTTATATCAAAAGAAGGAGTAAGAGTAGAAATTATTTTTGATAAAAAATGGAGATAAGTTATGGTTGATTTTAGAAGTATTTTAGTAGAGAGAATGGAATATAAGGATTCAATATTGTATTTATATTGTAAGACATTTTATAAAGTAGTAGGAAATGATTATTATAGAAAATATGATTATAATGTTTATCACAGAAAAGTTTTAAAATTTAAAAATGTAAAAAGATTTGAATATTATTTAGATGAACAAATTTATAATTTTATTTGTGAATTAAATGATTTACAAGAAGAACTTGGAATAAATTATTTTTCAAAAATATTTTACAAGAGTAAAAAAAGAAATAGGTTATACATTTTTGAAAGAGGCTATTTTGGAGATTTTATTATGATAGAATTTAAAGATAATAAAAAAGAAAAAATAGTAATAGATGAAAAAGAAAAATATTTAGAAATAAAAAAAGAGCTTTTAAAAATATTTCAAAGTAAAAAAGAAAAATTTGAAGAAAAAAATATAAAGTTAGAAGTAATTGAAGAGAAGGAAGATAGTTATATCATTAACTTGAAGAAAGGGAAAAGAATAGCTACATTATCACTTAGAATGCCTAATTCTACAAGATATTATTATATTCATTATGAAGAAATAACTAATAATTTTGCTCATTATGATTGGTATGATGAAGAATATCACACTGTTTTTGAGATAGCAAAACAGCTAAATATAATATTAGATAGGTTTTAAAAGAGAGAAAAAGGAGCTTTCAAGCTACCACACTTTACTAACTCCTAGCTTTGATTTTTTACAAGAATCTAAGCCAATAAACTTGTAATAATACATTCAATTAGTAAATAATAGAAAACTTCTATTATAGCTACTAAAAGAAATAATATTATTAATATTTGTTTCTGTTTGCTAGACATTTTTTCACCTCCAAAATTAGAATGAAAAAATGGGAGACTTTCAAATTATATCAAAAATTTTAAATATTGAAAATGAATAAAAAATATGTTATACTAAATTATAAAAATTGCTAGACAAAGAGACAAGAAAAGTCAGGACTACCACAAATGCCTGACTTTTTTATTTTACAAATTTTCTTACTCTATAAAATAAATAAAAAATATGTTACAATATACAATAGAATTCAATAACCATAAGGAAAAATATAAGGGGAATGTGATGGAAAAGATTTATAAAATTGTAGCTGAAGAATTAAAAATACCAGTTGATAAAGTTGAAAATACAATAAAACTTTTAGATGATGGAGCTACTATACCTTTTGTTGCAAGATATAGAAAAGAAATAACAGGAAACTTAGATGAAGTACAAATAGGAGATATCTTACAAAAGGTTGAATATTTAAGAAATTTAGAAGAAAGAAAAGAAGAAGTAATAAGACTAATTGAAGAACAAGGAAAATTAACAGAAGAATTAAGAAATAGCATAATAGAAGCAAAAATTTTACAAGAAGTTGAGGATATTTATTTTCCATACAGAAAGAAAAAGAAAACAAAAGCTGACATTGCTAAGGAAAGAGGTTTAGAACCACTAGCAGAAAAATTTTATACAGCTAACAACTTAGAAGAAATTCAAAATTTAGCAAAGGATTTTATAGCAGAAGAAGTTCCAACAGTTGAAGATGCAGTAGAAGGAGCTATGCTTATAATTGCACAAAATATTTCTGAAAAAGCTGAATATAGAGAAAGAATAAGAGAAATATATTTAAAATACTCTATTATAGAATCAAAAGCTAGTAAAAAAGCAGCAGAATTAGATGAAAAGAAAGTCTATACTGACTATTATGAATATGCTGAAAAAGTTGAAAAAATGCCATCACATAGAATACTTGCATTGAATAGAGGAGAAAAGGAAGATATATTAACAATTCATTTGAGACTTGAAGATTCTGATAGAGAAAGAATTGAAAGTATGATTCTTAATGAATTTCCTAAGAATGATTTAGTTACAACTTACAAAGAAATTATAAAGGATTCTTTAGATAGACTTATAGTTCCTTCTATTGAGAGAGAAGTTAGAAATGCACTAACAGAAAGAGCAGAAATTGAATCAATAGCAGTATTTAAGGATAATTTAAAGAATTTGCTTTTACAAGCACCTTTAAAAGAAAAGAATGTATTGGCACTTGACCCAGGATATAGAACAGGTTGTAAGGTTGCAGTTATAGATAAATATGGTTTCTATAGAGAAAATACAGTGTTTTTCTTAGTTGAAGCTATGCACAATCCAAAGCAAATTCAAGATGCTAGGGATAAATTTTTAAAATTAGTTAAGAAATATGAAATAGATATTGTAAGTATAGGAAATGGAACTGCTTCAAGAGAAACAGAAACTTTTGTTGCTAATATAATAAAAGAAGAAAAATTAAATGTAAAATATTTAATAGTTAATGAAGCTGGAGCTTCAGTTTATTCAGCCTCAAAAATTGCAGCAGAAGAATTTCCAGACTTGGATGTAACTGTTAGAGGAGCTATTTCAATAGGAAGAAGAATACAAGACCCACTTGCTGAACTTGTAAAGATTGACCCTAAATCTATTGGGGTTGGAATGTATCAACACGATGTAAACCAATCTAAGTTAGATGAATCTTTGGATAATGTAATAAGTCATGTAGTAAATAATGTTGGAGCAAATATTAATACTGCTTCTTGGGCTTTACTTTCTCATATTTCTGGAATAAAAAAGACTGTTGCTAAAAATATAGTTGACTACAGAAAAGAAAATGGAAACTTTAAGAATAGAAAAGAAATTCTAAAAGTTAAAGGTGTTGGACCAAAGGCCTATGAACAAATGGCAGGTTTCTTAGTTATACCAGAAGGGGAAAATATTTTAGATAATACAGTTATTCACCCTGAATCTTATGGAATAGCAGAGGCTATTTTAGGGCAAATAGGTTTTGATTTAGAAAAATACAACAATGAATTAGATGTAGCAAGAGAAAGATTAAAATCTTTTGATTACAAGAAGTTTGCCAAAGAAAATAAATTTGGTCTAGAAACAGTAAAAGATGTTTATGAAGCACTTTTAAAAGATAGAAGAGACCCAAGAGATGATTTTGAAAAGCCTCTTTTAAAATCAGATATTTTAAATATTGATAATTTAGAAGTAGGAATGGAACTTGAGGGTACAGTTAGAAATGTTGTTAAGTTTGGAGCATTTATAGATATAGGTTTAAAAAATGATGCTCTTTTACATATATCAGAAATATCAGATAAATATATAGATGATCCAAGTAAGGTTTTATCAGTTGGACAAATAATAAAAGTTAAAATAAAAGATGTTGATAAAGATAGAGGAAGAGTAGGCTTAACAAGAAAAGGGCAAAATTAATGAGGGAGCAGTATTAAGTAATGTTTATAAAGAAGGATTCTCTACTTTTAAGAATAATTTCATATAATGGGATTGCGATAGTAATTGTTGCTTCAATTATGGCAACCCTTTTTGGAATTATGATTTTTAATGAATTGAATATGAGACTTTTGGATAAATCTCGTGAGAGAACTTTACTTGTGAACAAGGCTTATTTATATTATATTGACAAGAGTCGTGAACATTTGTATGATGCTTCAACTGATGCAGTAAATCTAGTTTTAGTTGATAGTAATGATAAACTACTTCAAAATAGATTAGCATCAGCAGTAAGAAATCAACTTAGTACAGAATCGTATGCTTTATATGGAAAATCATTTATTCAGATAGTTTCTACTAATAGAATAATTTTAGGAGAAAGTGGAGATAGGGATATAAAGTATGATTTATACAAAAATAATAATATTATTCCTTCAAAAGACTTTTTGGAGTATGGTAAAGCGGAATATGTTAGCACAAAAGAGGCACTTTATGTTAGAATAGTTCAACCATATAGATTGTATAAATCAACTGAGAGAAATTACATTATTTTAACATTTCCTTTGACTAATTACAGTCTATCAGAAATAAAAGAATATGCCTATTTGACTAAAGAGGATAAGGTATTTATTCTTTCAAAAGGTGGTTATTTATATGGAGAGTTAAGTTTAGATAAGATTGATGATTTTTTTGGAAATTTCAAATTTAATAAAGTTGGAAGAGAATTATCAGATAATAAATATTATTTCTCAGAAAAGAAAATAGGTGATGATTACTATTATTTAGGAATGCTTGCCTTAAAAAATGATAATAGTGATGATTATGTTGGAGATATAGGAGTTGCTATATCTAAAAATGATTTTGTTGTAATAAAGTATATGTTAGCAACCATAATGTTAGTTGTTGGTATATTAGCAGTTGTTATAAGTACAGCCCTTTGTGCAAGAATTTTTGCAAAACTTCTTAGTCCTTTAAATGCACTTGCAGATAAGACTAAAAAGATAGGAATAAATGATGAGAAAGATAAAGGGGGGATAGATTTTAAAGAAGAAAATATCTTTGAAATCCGCTCAATTTCAAATTCATTAAAATTTATGACAGAAAGAATAGAAGAAAATGAAAATCTTTTGAAACAAAATAATAACAAATTAAATACAAACTTAAATAGATTAGTAGCAGTTGAAAGGCTATTAATGGGGATAGATTTAGTTGGAAGCTTGTCAGAAGGAGTAAATGAAGTTTTAAGAGCTTTGACATCAGAAGTTGGTTTAGGATATAGTAGAGCTATATATTTAGAGTACAATGAAGAAAAAGATGAGCTTTCAGTAAAAAATTATGCTATAAATCCTCATATATTAGCAAATACAGAAAAATATACAGAAGGTATAAATGGTTTTACATTTCAGATTAATAACATAGGGGAGATGATGCCTCTTTTAAATGTAAAATATGAACCAGGCGGAATATTTTGGGAAAGTATGGAATCAGGGAAAATAATCTATCATAACGATAAAGGTTTTAAATATACTTATGGAAATAAATTATTTAAGACACTTGGCTTAAAAAACTTTATGATATTACCTGTTGCTGATGAAGATATAAAAATAGGCTGTATATTGGTTGATTATTTTGGAAAAGATAATTTAATTTCAGAAGAAGAAGTTGAAGTAAATAACTTATTGTTGATGAACTTACTAATAAGAATTAAGAATGCTATGACAGAAGAAAGTAAGCTGATGAAAGAAAGATATTTGACAATGTCTAAAATTTCTAATAAGTTCATTAAGAATAATAAAAAATTAATTAACCATATTGAAACTTTTATTGAAAATTTAACAAATAATGGATATAATAATAAAGATATAGATAAAATAAAACGATACTTAAGAGATGAAAAAAAGAAAAATATTGTTATCAAGGATTCTTTAGATAGTAGCAAAAATAATTTTGAAGTATTTAATTTTGAAAAATTAATAGAAAAAATAGTAAAAAATAGTGAAAAAATATTAAAAAAATATGGAATTAATACTTCACTATTTATAGATTTTTCTGGAAATATGTATGGAGATAAGAAAAAAATATATCAAATGTTTATACAAATTTTAAGAAATTCAATAAATGCTATTCTTACTAGAAATAAATTAGATAAAAAGATTAATATAGTTGTTGTAGGGGATAAAAATCATAGAATTATTTTAGAGATAATTGATAATGGTGTTGGAATGACACAGGAAGAAGTTAAGGCAGTTATGAGACCATATTCAGATGCAAAAGGTGATAGTATAATGGGAACAGGACTTATAACTATATACAAAATAGTAAAAGAGCATAATGGTTTTATGACTATATCTTCTGAACTAGATGTTGGAACAAAGATAAGAATAATTTTTAATGAATACAGGGAGGAAACAAATCAATGAGTGAGAAAGAGTACACAAGTACGCTACATTTACCAAAAACAGACTTTCAAATGAAAGCAAATTTACCTACTAAAGAGCCAAAGTACATAAAGAAGTGGACTGAGGAAAAGATTTATGAAAAAGGTTTAGAAAAAAATAAAAATGGGGAAACTTTCATATTACATGATGGACCACCTTATGCAAACGGAAATACTCATATAGGACATGCTTTAAATAAGATATTAAAAGATATAATTGTAAAGTATAAAACATTTAGAGGATTTAAATCACCTTATGTTCCTGGTTGGGATACTCATGGATTACCAATAGAATTACAAGTAGTTAAAGAAGTTGGAGTTGCTAAAGCAAGAGAAATGTCTGCTTTAGAAATAAGAAAACTTTGTGAAAAATATGCTAGAAAATGGGTAGGAATACAAAAGGAACAGTTTATAAGATTAGGAGTTTTAGGAGATTGGGACAATCCTTATTTAACTCTTGACCCTAGATTTGAAGCTAAACAATTAGAGCTATTTGGAGAAATTTATGAAAATGGATATATATTTAAAGGTTTAAAACCTGTTTACTGGTCACCTGCAACAGAAACAGCACTTGCTGAAGCAGAAATAGAATATTATGACCATGTATCTCCATCTATTTATGTAAGAATGCAAGCTAATAAGGATTTATTGGATAAAATAGGATTTAATGAAGATGCTTATGTATTGATATGGACAACTACTCCTTGGACATTACCAGCAAATGTGGCTATCTGTTTGAATGAAAATTTTGACTATGGGTTATATAGGACAGAAAAAGGTAATTTAATACTTGCAAAAGATTTAGCAGAAAGTGCATTTAAAGATATAGGAATAGAAAATGCTGAGCTTATAAAAGAATTTAAAGGAAAAGATTTAGAATATACAACATATAAACATCCTTTCTTAGAAAGAACAGGACTTGTAATATTAGGTGATCATGTTACTGCTGATGCAGGTACAGGAGCAGTTCATACTGCACCAGGACATGGACAAGATGACTATGTTGTAGGACTTAATTATAAATTACCAGTTATATCTCCAATTGACCATAGAGGTTGCTTAACAGAAGAAGCTGGAGATTTATTTAAAGGACTTGTTTATTCAGAAGCTAATAAAGCTATAATAAAACATTTAACTGAAACTGGACATATATTAAAAATGCAAGAAATAAGTCACTCTTATCCACATGATTGGAGATCTAAGACACCTGTTATATTCAGAGCTACTGAACAATGGTTTATAAGAATGGAAGGTGGAGATTTAAGAGAAAAGACTTTAAAAGTTATTGATAAAATAAACTTTATACCTTCTTGGGGAAAAAATAGAATAGGTTCTATGATGGAAACAAGACCTGATTGGTGTATATCAAGACAAAGAGTTTGGGGAGTTCCTATACCAATCTTCTATAATGATGAAACAAATGAAGAAATATTCCATAAAGAAATATTAGATAGAATCTGTGACTTAGTAAGAGAACATGGAACTAATATCTGGGTTGAAAAAAGTCCAGAAGAATTAATAGGAGAAGAACTATTAGTTAAATATAATCTAAAAGGATTAAAATTAAGAAAAGAAACAAATATAATGGATGTTTGGTTTGACTCAGGAAGCAGCCATAGAGGAGTATTAGAAGTTTGGGAAGGTTTACATAGACCTTGTGACTTATATCTTGAAGGTTCAGACCAACATAGAGGTTGGTTCCATACTTCACTTTTAACATCAGTTGCTTCAACTGGAGATTCACCTTATAAGAGTGTATTAACTCATGGCTTTGTTAATGATGGTGAAGGAAGAAAAATGTCTAAATCATTAGGAAACACAGTTTCTCCTGAGGATGTAATAAAAGTTTATGGAGCAGATATATTAAGACTTTGGTGTGGTTCTGTTGACTATAGAGATGATGTAAGAATATCTGATAATATAGTTAAACAAATGTCAGAAGCATACAGAAGAATAAGAAATACTGCAAGATATATACTTGGAAATTCTTATGATTTTAACCCAAAAACTGATAAAGTAGCATATAAAGATATGTTAGAAATAGATAAATGGGCTTTAAATAAATTAGAAGTATTAAAAAGAAGTGTAACTGAAAGTTATGATAAATATGAATTCTATAACCTGTTCCAAGGTATACATTATTTTGCAGCAATAGATATGTCAGCTTTCTACTTAGATATAATAAAAGATAGACTTTACACTGAAAAGAAAGATTCTATTGCAAGAAGAGCAGCACAAACAGTAATGTATGAAGTTTTAATGACTTTAACAAAAATGGTTGCACCAATACTTTCATTTACAGCAGAAGAAATCTGGGAAAGTATACCAGCTGAAACAAGAGAAGCTGAATCAATTTTCTTAGCAGATTGGTATGTAAGTAATGATGAATATTTAAAACCAGAGCTTGATGAAAAATGGCAACAAATTATAAAATTGAGAAAAGAAGTAAATAAAAAATTAGAAAAAGCTAGACAAGGTGAAAATAAAATAATAGGAAACTCTTTAGATGCAAAAGTTAGCTTATGTACAGAAGATAATACTTTAAAAGACTTTATAAAAGAAAACTTAGAATTATTAGAAACTGTATTTATTGTTTCTGATTTAGAAGTAGTAGATTCTGTTGATGAAAACTTTACAGATGCAGAAGAAATAGAAAAATTAAAAATAAAAATTACTCATGCAGATGGAGAAAAATGTGAAAGATGTTGGAAGTACGATAAGTTAGGAACTGACTCAGAACATCCTACACTTTGTCCAAGATGTACAGCAGTATTGAAATAGGAGACAGTATGATTTATATATTCTTGTTCTTAATATTACTTATAATAGACCAGTATTCAAAATTTATAGTAGATAGTACTTTATCTGTTGGAGAAACAGTACCAGTGATAGATAATTTTTTCAATCTAACTTATGTACAAAATAGAGGAGTTGCTTTTGGACTATTTCAAGGTAAGATAGACATAGTAAGTATTTTAGCAATAGTTGCAATAGGATTGATTTTATTCTATTTCTGTAAAAATTTTAAAAAAATAAGTTTTTTAGAAAGAATAGCATATACTATGATATTTGCAGGAGCAGTAGGAAATATGTTAGATAGAATATTTAGAGCCTATGTAGTAGATATGTTAGATTTTAGAGGTATTTGGTCTTTCATATTTAATTTTGCAGATGTGTGGATAAATATAGGTGTAGTTTTGATAATAGTGGAACATATATTTTTCAATAGAAAAAAGAGGGTGAAATAAAAAATGACATTTCAAGAAATAATTTTTTCTTTACAACAATATTGGAGTTCTAAGGGTTGTATAATTGGTAATCCTTATGATATAGAAAAAGGAGCAGGAACATTTAATCCAAATACATTTTTGATGTCTTTAGGACCTGAACCTTGGAATGTGGCTTATGTAGAGCCATCAAGAAGACCGAAAGATGGAAGATATGGAGATAACCCTAATAGAGTTTATCAACATCATCAATTTCAAGTAATAATGAAACCATCCCCTACTAATATTCAAGAATTATATCTTGAAAGTTTAAGAGTTCTAGGAATAGAACCTGAAAAACATGATATAAGATTTGTTGAAGATGACTGGGAATCTCCTACTCTTGGAGCTTGGGGACTTGGTTGGGAAGTATGGTTAGATGGAATGGAAATAACTCAATTCACTTATTTCCAACAAGTTGGAGGATTAGAATTAGATGTAATCCCTGTTGAGATTACTTATGGTTTAGAAAGACTTGCACTATATATTCAAAATAAAGAAAATGTATATGATTTAGAATGGACTAAGGGTGTAAAGTATGGAGATATGAGATATCAATTTGAATTTGAAAACTCAAAATACTCTTTTGAACTTGCTAGTTTAGACAAACATTTTAAATGGTTTGATGAGTATGAAGAAGAAGCTAAAAAAATCTTGGATCAAGGTTTAGTTTTACCTGCTTATGACTATGTTTTAAAATGTTCTCATACTTTCAATGTTTTAGATTCAAGAGGAGCTATTTCAACAACTGAAAGAATGGGATATATTTTAAGAGTTAGAAATTTAGCTAGAAGATGTGCAGAAGTATTTGTGGAAAATAGAAAAGCATTGGGTTACCCTCTTTTAAATAAAAAATAATACATTTAGGAAACAAGAATGTAATAAAAATAAGTGAGTTACATTCCAGATTTTAGGAGAAAAATTAAACAGAATGAGCCGAGCAAATCTTGACTTGTTTGAAGCCAACTTGTTGGCAAGTTTGTCAAATTTGCAGCGAATTCTTAATTTTTATCCGTTAAGAAATCTGGCTAGTAACGAACTATTTTTTATATATTTATATGTAACAACCCTTTTTTATTATTTTTTTTCTATCTTTTTAATATTTTTACATTCAGGATAGCCAGTACAAGCTAAAAATTTACCCCATCTTCCATTTTTAATTTTAAATGGTCTACCACATTTTTCACATTTTCCAGCTTTTTTTAATATTTCAGCTTCTTCTTTTTCAATTTTATCAAATATATCCTTTAAACATAAAATATCATTTTCTTTTTTTATTGTATTTTTTTCAATTTTAGTTTTTATTTCTTTTGGAATAGTTTTTCTAATATTATCTTCTTTATAGTTTTCACTTTCTAAATATGCTCCAAATCTTCCATATTTCAATAATAATCTTGAACCATTATCTAAGATAATATCAGTTTTTTGTCCTTCCTTCTTTTTACCTAATTCTTCTATTTGTTTTTTTACAAATATCTTACCTTTTTTTATATCTTCAAGGGAAATATCTATACCTTTTAATGAAATATTTTCTTTACTTTCAGTATCTTGTGAAGCAAGATATCTTCCAAATCTTCCAATTTTCATTATCATAGGTTTTCCATTTTTAGCAATAACATCAGATATAACTAATTTTTCTAATTCTTCTTCTACAACAGATTTACATTTTTCTTCATATTTTTGTAATTCAGTATAAAAAGTTTTTAAAAGGTCTATCCAATTTTTATCTCCACTATCAACTTCATCTAATTCATCTTCTAATTTAGCAGTAAATTTAATATTCATAATATTTGGGAAAAATTTATCAAGTTGAGTTTTAACTTCATAACCTATTTCTGTTGGGATAAAGCTTTTATTTTGTAGTTCTACATATTCTCTCTTTTTTAAAGTATCTATTATACTTGCATAAGTTGAAGGTCTACCAATACCTTCTGCTTCAAGAGTTTTTACCAAAGATGATTCAGTAAGTCTTGCAGGTGGTTTAGTGTAATCTTCTTTAATATCTAATTTATCAAGAGTAAATTTATCCCCTTCTTTTATTTTAGGAAAATCACCTATTGGTAAATCTTCATCTTCTTTAAAGACTTTATAATATCCATCAAAGATTATTTTATTTATGGTTCCTCTATATTCAATTTTGCCTTTTTCTAATATATACTCAAATTGTTCATATTTCATAGCTGCAAGTTGAGATACTAGAAATCTTTGCCATATTAAATTATATAATTTAAATTGGTCCTTATCTAAAAACTCCATTATACTTTCAGGAGTATAGTTAATATCAGTTGGTCTTATTCCTTCATGGGCATCTTGAACATTTTTACTTTCTTTTTTAGTTTTAGGACTTGCAGAACCTAAATACTCTTTGCCAAAATTTTTAGTAATATAGTTTCTTGCCATTTCTTTCGCTTCTTCAGAAATTCTTGTAGAGTCAGTTCTCATATAAGTAATAAGTCCTTTATGTTCTCCTTTAATACTAATACCTTCATATAATTTTTGTGCAACCATCATAGTTTTACTTGCTGAAAAGCCTAAATATGATGAAGCTAATTGTTGTAAAGTACTTGTTTTTAATGGTAAAGGTGGATTTTTAGTTTTCTTTGATACTTTAGATGAAATAACTTCATATTTTTTCTTTAAATCTTTTTTTGCTCTATCAAGTAATTTTTCATCTTTTAGTTTATCAATTTTTTTATAATCAATTTTATATAGATTTAAAGTATATTTTGTATCAAAAATTCCTTTTACATCCCAATATTTTTCTGGAACAAATGCTTTAATTTTATCTTCTAATTCACAAATTATTTTTAAAGCAACAGATTGAACTCTACCTGCACTTGTATTTGGTGAAATAAGTTTCCATAAAAATGGGCTTATTTCATAACCTACAAGTCTGTCTAAAATTCTTCTAGCTTGTTGTGAATTTACTCTTGATATATTAATTTTTCTAGGATTTTTTACTGCATCTTTTATAGCTTTTTCAGTAATTTCATGAAATTCTATTCTGTTTTTTTTATTATGGTCAAGTTTTAGTGTATTAGCTATGTGCCAAGCTATTGATTCTCCTTCTCTATCAGGGTCAGATGCAAGATATATTTCATCAGCTTTTTTAGAAGCTTCTTTTAATTGCTTAATTATTGGTCCTTTACCTTTAATAGTATGGTAAGAAGGTTTAAAATCATTATTTACATCTACACCAATTTTAGTTTTAGGTAAATCAATTATGTGTCCATAAGAAGAAATTACTTTGTATGAACTTCCTAAAATTTTTTCTATTGTTTTAGCTTTAGCGGGTGATTCCACTATTACTAATTTATTTTTTACAGATTTTTTAGGCAACTTTAACACCTCTTATTTTTAATTAATTATTTTTACAGTGAATTATAACAATTAATTATATTATTTACAAGATTTTTTTATATCTTCCACCTGCAATACTTTTTATAACTCCCATTATTTCTAATGTCATTAATTCTGCAAGTATTTCTGTTTGTTCAATTTTTGTTTCCATAAGTATATTATCAAGATTTTTTTCAGATGAAAGGCTATTTAAAATAAGTAATTGATTTTGTGTATATTTGTTATTGATATTTTTTTCTTCTATTTTCCAAGAATAATCGTCTAGTAATTCATTAATATTTGAAAGAGATTTTGCTTTTGAATCTCTAATAAGATTATTACAACCTTTTGAATATTCAGAAAAAACATCTCCTGGGACAGCATAAACATCTCTATTAAATTCTAAGGCTAAATCAGCAGTAATTAGACTACCACCTCTATCTTTACTTTCAACTACTATTGTCCCTTTTGAAAGACCAGCAATAATTCTATTTCTTTGAGGAAAATTAAATTTAAAAGGTTTAACTCCTGCTTCATATTCACTTAAAATTAAACCTTTTTCTTCTATTTCCCTATATAAACTTAAATTAGAAGCTGGATAGACTATATCAAGCCCAGAGGCAATAACAGCTATTGTTTTTCCTCCAGCAAGAAGTGAAGTTTTATGTGCTATACTATCAATTCCTTTTGCAAAACCACTAACAATTGTTATATTAGCACTAGTCATTTTTTTTACCATATATTCACAACATAATTTTCCATAAGAACTTGGATTTCTTGTTCCTACAACTGCAATTAGTCTTTCATCTTTTAATAAATCTAAATTTCCTTTGTAATATAATTTTAAAGGGGGATTAGAAATTTCTTTTAAACATTGAGGATAAATATCATCTTCTATTGTAAAATAATTGTATTTCATAATCTCACCCTACCTTTATTTTTTATTAATCTATTTTATTTTTATATATATTGTTAGCTAAAGTTCTTAATATTTTAGAATCTTTATATTTTGCTAAACCTTGGCTAGCTATACTGTATGCTTCTTTATTCTTACCCATTTTGAAATACACATCTGCTAAGGCAACATATCCATCATGTGCACCAGTTCTAGAAATATATGTTTGTAAGTCATTAACAGCACTATCATAGTTATCTAAATTTCTATTTGCCAAACCTCTACCTAAATAAGATTCTGCAAAACCTGGATTCATAGATATTGCCTGTGTATATTTTTGTATTGCATTTTCGTTTTGTCCCATAAATCTATATGTAGTAGCAGCCCCAAAGACATTTTTAATATCTTTATTATCTTTTAAGAAAATTTTATTAGCTCTATGATAATTGTTAAGTAGCATATACTCATTAGCTAAATAAAAAATTCTATCACTATCATAAGAGTACATTTCTAAATATGCATTTAATTCTTGTTCATATTTAGCATTTAATTGTGCTACTGAACCACGTCCTGCACTTTTCATTTGTTCATCTAATTGTATTAAAATTTGTGGTCTATATTCATAAAACCCAGCAGTTGTTTTTGGTTGTTCAGGATTTTCTACAGTTTCTCCTCCATCATCAATAGGACTTCCACTAGAATTTGTAGCCTCTGTTTGAGTAGTTGTTGTTTCATTTCTTTCAGCAGTTATTCCAGTTTCTCTATCACTTTCTGAAAGTCCAATCACTGATATTATTAAAAATAAACTAATTACTATTTTTTTCATAAATTTTCTCCTTAACTATACTTATTACTTTTCCATCTTTTAATATAGTTATCATTTCATCATTGATTTCTATATCATCTAAAACATCTATTCTTTTATTTTTTACTTGACTTACAGTATAGCCTCTCTTTAATGTATTTATAGGATTTAAAACTGTAATCTTATCTATTTTATTTTCAAAAATATTTCTTTTTTGCTCTATAAATCTTTCTATTGCATCTTTTAAATATATTTCCTTTTCAACTATAATTTCTCTTAAATTATTAATTGTATTTGGAAAATTTTTAAAGTGATAATTTTCTATTCTTAATAATAATTCTCTTTTCATATTATCTACATAAGATTTTAATAACTTAGTTATATAAATTTCCCTAGCTTTTAAATCACCTAATAAACTTTCTTTTTCTGGAACAGAAAGTTCTATCGCTTGAGTAGGAGTTGCAGCTCTTTTATCAGCTGTCAAATCAGATAGTAAGAAATCTATCTCATGCCCTACGGCTGATATTATAGGTTTCTTTGAATTAAAGAATGCTATTGCAACCTCTTCTTCATTAAATGCCCATAAATCTTCTATACTTCCTCCACCTCTACCTGCAATAATAAAGTCTATTTCTTCAATTTTATTTAGTGTTTCAATACCTTTTATAATTTCTTGTTCTGCACCAATCCCCTGTACTTTTGCAGGGTAAATATAAATGTTAATTGAATTAAATCTTTTTCTTGTTGTCTTTATAATATCTTGAAGAGCAGCTCCTGTTAAAGCAGTGACAACTCCAATATTTTTAGGAAATCTAGGTAAATCTTTTTTATGTTCTTCATCAAAATATCCAAGTCCAGCTAACTTTTCTTTAACTTTTTCAAGTTTAGCATAAAGACTACCCAAAGCATTTTGTTTTTCTATATATCTAACTAAAACTTGAAATTCTCCTTTAACTTCATAGAAACCAACATCACCAAATAATTTTATTAAATCTCCCTCTTTTAAATCTTCAGGAATTCTTTTTAATTTATAATTAAAAGCTGCACATTTTATTTGTGATTTACCATCTTTTATTGAAAAATATAGATGTCCACTTTTATAGTAAGTAATATTTGAAATTTCTCCCTCAATAAAAAATTCTTGAAAATCATCAATATCATCTATATAGCTTTTTACCATTCTGTTGAATTCTGATACTGAATATATTTTTTCCACTTTATATCTCCCACTTATTTTATTAAGAACATTATAACACTAAATTAAAAAATTTCTAATAAAAATTCTAATAAAAACTCCCACCTTAATAAGTGAGAGTTTTTAACTTTTTTATATTTGTCCTAACATTTTTAAAATTATTTGAGCAATGATAGCAGAACCTAAGTATGTTCCTAACATTACAAATAAAGCTAAAATAAAAATTTTCCATCCAGTTTTCTTTAAGGTATCCATATTTTTTCCAGTGTATATTCCTGCATAAGCAAGTATAGGAGTACACAAAGCTAAGAAATTAACTTTTGCTGTGTAAGTAGAAATTAATTCTGCCATAGGCATTCCTGGTATTGTGACTATAGTTGAAAGAGTAACTATATAGGCAACACTTGGGATTTTTATAGGGATTATCTTAGATAATAGAATTCCAAGAAAAGCAATTATAATTAAAATTAAAACTCCTGGCATAGCTTCCAAAGGGTTAACTTTAAAACCAACAAAATTCCCTACTAATGTTAAAACCCCAGTTATAAAAAGTATTAATAAATTAGATGCTAATGACATATTATTTTGCCTCCTTACTGAATTTTTTATATAGATATTCTGTTAAAGGTAATGCTAACCAAATAGACATATACACTCCATCAAGTCCTGATAAAAGATTACTTGAAGCACCAAAAGCAGCAATAGTATCTGCCATATCTGGATATAGAGTTGATAAAGCTCCGACAGAAGCTGTCATCATACTAGCAGATCCCACTCCTGATGCCATAGCAAGTGAGTAAGGATGTAAAGGTGTATATGCTGCTAAAAATGAAGCAAGTAATCCTATAAAGACAGTTCCAAAAACAGTTCCTACTATATATACTCCTAAAACTCCTTCCCCTTCTGGAGAGTCAAGCCCATATTTATCAGCTATTATAGCAACATTTGGCTCTCTTGCAATTGAATGAGTAGCACCTATTGTTTCTCTTTTTAATCCTAAAAACAATGCAACAGGAACTCCTAGAAGTACAGTTCCTATATTTCCAAATTCTTGTAATATTAATGCTGGACTAGCAGAAACTAATTTTGGAAATGAAGGTCCTATTGTTGTACCATATTTTGCCATTAATAAAAGCAAAGTCACACTTACAAGTGTTCCTGCATCTTCCATATCCTTTTTATTTGCTATTTTTAAATATTTAGTAAGAACTCCAAAAACCATTGCATACAACATTGGAAATAGGGCAATAACTCCTTTTCCAAGATTAAATTTCACTATTCCTATATATTCTGAAATTACAACTAAACACAGTGCAATAAAATGTAATTTTATATTTTTCATTTTTTCCTCCTCAATTATTATTTTAAATAGTCTAATACAGTTTGAACAAATAAAGCTGTTCCTATATGAAAATAATTTTCATCAACATCAAATTTTGGATTATGATGAGAATAAATCTTTCCATCTGGATAAACTTTTGGATTGCTTAAAAAGAAAAATGTTCCTGGTGCTTTTTCTAAAAAATATGCCATATCTTCTCCACCCATAACAGGTGTAGGTAATTCAAAAATATTATCTTCTCCAACAATTTTTTTAGCAGACTCTAAGAAGAATTTATTAAATTCTTTATCATTTATAACAGCAGGATATTTAAAATCATATTCTATTTCATAAGTTCCTCTATTTGCAGAAGTAATACCTTTTACAATTTCTTCTATTCTATTTGCTATAAATTTCCTTGTTTCATTATTTGTTGCTCTAACAGTTCCTTCTAGCTCAACCATATCTGGAATTATATTTTGTGAAAAACCTCCATTTATTCTACAAACTGAAACTATTATAGGCTCATTAGTATTTATTTCACGACTTGCTATTTTTTGTAATGAAAGTATAATTTCACTAGCCATAATAATTGGGTCTACACCCATTTGAGGGTAAGCACCATGACATCCCTTTCCAATAACTCTTATTAAAAATCTATCCATTGATGCCATCATACAACCATCTTTATAGGCTATTTTTCCTTTTCCAACCCTTTCATCTATAACGCCTTCATGTAAACCTATAACAGCATCTACTTTTGGATTTTCCATAGCTCCTTCTTCTATCATAGGTAAAGCTCCTCCTGGATATTCTTCACCAGGTTGAAATAGAAGTTTTACATTTCCTTTAAATTTATCTCTATTTTCACTTAAAATCTTAGCAGCACCTAATAACATGGCCGTATGTCCATCATGTCCACAGGCATGCATACAGCCTTTATGAATGGAAGAAAATTCAAGTCCAGTTTCTTCTTGAATAGGAAGTGCATCCATATCAGCACGAAGTCCTATTGTCTTACCATCTGAATTTCCTTTAATAAGTCCCACTACTGCATTACCATTTACCAATGTCTTATACTCAATTCCCATTTCTTTTAATTTTTCTTCAACATATTTTGTGGTTTTAGGAAGATAAAGGTTTAATTCAGGTATTTTGTGTAAATCTCTTCTCCATTGTATAATTTCTTGCTCAATTTTTTTAACTTCTTCTAATACATTCATAAGTATCCTCCTAAAAAAATAAATTTCATCCATAATATATTTTTTTCAAAAATTTGTCAGTATTTTTTTATACTTTTGTTTAAATTTTTAGTATTTTAAAAATATAAGCTATTTTTTATTTATATACTGTTGTATAATAACAAAGTATAAATAATAGTAGTTAGGAGTTTTAGATGTTATATAATATAAATTTATTAGGTTTTTTACTTATTACAGTTTCATTCTTATTTGGAATAAAATTACCTGATTGGGATTTTAAATTAAGACTTAGGCATAGAAGCATATTAACACATAGTCCTTTTGTCACAATAATTTTTATAACCTTATATGAAACAAAGACAAGTTACTTTTTTAAATATTTTATAGTTGGTTTTTCAATTGCAATAGCAATACACATTCTTTTTGATTTATTTCCAAGAAAGTGGTATGGAGGAGCACTATTAAAAATACCTTTTAATAATATAAGTTGTTCAGAAGAAACAACAAAAATTTTCTTTACTATTACAGCTTTAGTAAGTACATTCTTAGGAATATTTTATATGACAGATATACAAGAATATTATTTTGTATTATTTTATTCTATCCTTACATTTATTAAAAAAAGAAAGTATGAGAATTCTTTTATAAAGCCAGCTTTTATTTTCTCTTTCTTATATATATTTTTAGGAAGTTTTAAATTTGAAGTTTTATCCAAATTAATAAGAGAAATTATTTCTAAATTTCTATAGTTAATATAAACAAAAGGAGGAAATTATGATAGAGGCACTTCATTTTAAAGATCAAAAAACTGATAAATTTTGGTTTGTAGAAACACTTGTTTGTGAAATGATGGTTAATTATGGAAAGACTGGAACAACAGGTAAATATAAAATAAAAGAATTTGATAATAACCAAGATTGTGAAAAAGAAGCTTTGAAACTAATAAATTCAAAAAAGAAAAAAGGTTATGAGGAGTTTGTAGAATTTGACAGGAATAATCGCTATTATTTTGATGATGAAGAATATGGTTTAAATCCTTTAACAAGTCATCCAACTTTTAGAAAATATTTTTCAAATGAAATTTACTATGACTCTGGAGATGAGGAAGCTCCTTTTGGTAGTGATGAAGGACATGATGCTTTCTCTGAATTAGAAGAAAGTGTAAGAAAGAAAAAGAAAATAAATTTTTTTGATTTTCCAAGAGTAATAATTGAGGAAATTTGGGAAATGGATTATTTAACCCCTGATTTAGAAAAAACAGATGAAGAATTAAAAGCACAAGCAAAATTAAGTTTTAATGGTTTACCAGGAGAACAAATAATTTTACAAAGTGATCAAGTAATCTTAGCTGTCACTTTTGGTCAAGCAAAAATTACAGGAAGGATAGATAAAAATTTATTGGAATTAGCTTTAAAATCTTTAAATAGAATTGATAGGCTGAATAGACTTATTTGGAATTGGGACAAAGAAGAAACGACTTATTATATTGAAACTATGAAAAAAGATTTAATAAGATATAAAGAAGATTTTAAAAACTAAAAAAGAGAGCATAAGCTCTCTTTTATAATTTGTTTTCTATCATTTTTGCTTTTCTAAACATTAGTGAGAAAAGTATATATCCAATTATACCTGGAAATAACCAAGTTAAACCATAATCTGAAAAGGGAAGTATTTCTAAGACTGAGTCTGTATAATAATTGTTAAGTCCTAATGAATCTAAACTTTCTATAAGCCCAATGATTCCAGTAAATAAGACCACACCTTTATAGACATAATTATTCTTTATATATTTTCCAAATAAATTTAAAATTATCAAAGAAATTATTACAGGATAAATAAAAACTAAAATAGGTACAGAAATTCTAATTATACTTTCAACTCCTAAAATTGATAATAAAAAACTAATAATTACAGTAAAAATTACTATTTTTTCATATTTGAAAGAAGTTATTGAACTAAAAAATTCTCCAACAGTAGCGACTAATCCTATTGCAGTTGTAAGACAAGCTCCTGCAACACATATCGCTAATACTAAATTTCCATAGCCACCTAAAAGATAAGAGGTTGTTTTTACTAATAATTCTATTTTATCTTGAGTATCTAAGACTGAATGCATTTTTGCACCAACAAATGCAAAACCTCCATATATTAAAGCTAATGACACTATAGCAACAAGACCTGATTTTACTAAAAAAGAAAATTCTTGTTTTTGAGTTAAAGTTCTTCCACTTTTTATAGCAGCTAGAATAATCCCAGCATAAGCAATAGAAGCAATAGTATCCATTGTTTGATATCCTTCTAAGAAACCTCTTTTAAAAGCATGAGGATATATATCATGTTTTATAGATAAGTTAGTAAAAAATACTCCTTTTATAATTATTAAAAATAAAAGTATTAATAATATTGGTGTTAAAATTTTACCTACTCTTTCAATTACCCTATTAGCCCTCAATGAAAATAAAATTACTATCCCAAAATAACAAATTAAATAAATATATTTGTATATTGGACTTTCCATTCCATTATATAAAAAAGTTATTTCGTAAGCAGTAGCTCCAGTTCTTGGAATTGCTAACATTGGACCTATTGCTAAGATTGAGATAATAGCAAAAATTTTTGAAAATATTGGAGAGACTCTGTTAGCAAAATCTTTTATTCCATTTCCTGCAATAGAAACTGATAAAATTCCCAAAAAAGGAAAACCAACTCCTGTTATAATAAATGCTAACATTGTTAGGAGCCAACTTGAACTAGTTTCATATCCTAGCATTGGAGGAAATATTAAATTTCCTGCTCCAAATAACATTGCAAAAAGTGCAAAACCAGTTAATAAAATATCTTTTGTTTTATACATTTTATATTCTCCTAGTATTATATGTAATAACCCATTGATTATACTACTAATATTCTAATATGTAAATACTAAAAATATAAAATATATTTAATTTTTATATACTTTGTCTATTATTTTGTGACTTATATTT
>ERZ772948.106-NODE-106-length-50051-cov-10.108889_pt1 | contig 50051 bp, 56 predicted proteins | sample MGYA00511945_ERZ772948 | MGnify/ENA primary metagenome ERZ772948 (study PRJEB29015, sample SAMEA2737927) | human oral metagenome | biome: human oral; feature: human-associated habitat; material: dental | place: China | collected 2141 ... | reverse complement strand
CCCCTCGGCCTGGGGGACGGGTGCCGGGGGAGGGGCGGCGATGGTCCTGCTAGCGCTCGGGGCCCGCGCCCTGCCCGGGGCCCGAGTCGCGGCGGGGCTCCTGGGTCTCGACGCGGCCGTGGAGGAGGTGGATGCGGTCGTCACCGCCGTCGGGGAGGCCTACGACATCCTGGCCGACTCGGTGCCCGAGGTGGTGGGCACTGCGGCATCGCGCCTGGCCCTGCCCGCGATCCTCGTGGCGGGGCTGTCGGCCGTTCCCAGGGGCGAGCTCGCCGGGGCGGGCATTGTCTCCCAGTACGCGCTCACCGACCCGGGGGCGCCGGGCGGCCAGTGGTCCGACGGCGGCGCGGCCGGCATCGTCCAGCGCCTGGAGGCCATGGGGGAGCGCCTGGCGCGCACCTGGTCCCGCTGAGGCCCCGGCGGCGTGGCGGCGCTTCCGCGCAGGGCGGCGATACCCGGCGCCATGGCGGTCGAGCCCCGCACGATGAGGTCGGGGATGAAGGTCATCTCCGCATCCACGGGCTTCTCGCCGTTGATCGCCGCGAGCAGCGTGGAGATGGCCGCGCGGCAGATCGCCTCCACGGGCTGGCGGACCGTCGTCAGCGGCGGGTGCGTCATCGCCAGGAGGGGGGAGTCGTCGTAGCCGATGACGGAGATATCGGTGGGGACCGCGCGGCCGGTGGACTGGATGCCCTTGATGGCGCCCAGCGCCATGAGGTCCGACCCGCAGATGATCCCGGTGCATCCCTGCTCGGCCAGGGCGGCGCCCGCCGTCGCCCCGCCCTCGTAGGTGTAGAGGCTCTCCACGATCCGCAGGTCCTCGCCCGGGCAGCAGGCCCTCATGGCGTCCTCGTAGCCCGCCCGCTTGCGCACGGCCGGGACCATGCGGGTGGGGCCGGTGGCGAAGCCGATCCGGCGGTGCCCGAGGTTGGCCAGGTGCTCGACGGCCATTCGAGCCGCGGCCCGATCATCGGTGGTGAATCCTGGCGCCTTGATCATGGGGGCGTTGCCGTTGATCGTCACCAGGGGGACGCCCCGGGAGCGCAGCTTCAGGTAGCGGGTGACATTGCCGGTCGTGTCCGCGTGCCGCCCGGAGACGAAGACGATGCCGGACACGCCCCGCTCGACGAGCATCTCGATGTACTCGTCCTCGCTCACCCCGCCGGGGGTCTGGGTGCACAGCACCGGCGTGTGCCCACTGGGTGTGAGCAGCTGCTCGATCTCCTGGGCGAAGAGCGGGAAGATCGGATTGCTCAGCTCGGGGACGATGAGGCCCACCAGGCCGCGGGAGCGGTTGTCGACGGACTCGGGGCGCTCGTAGCCCAGGACGTCGAGGGCCGCCAGCACCTGGCGCCGGGTCTCGTCGGCCACGTTCGACTTGCCATTGAGCACGCGGGAGACGGTCGCCGTCGAGACACCGGCCTGCTCGGCGATGTCCGTCAGGGTGATGCGCTGCGCCACTGGTCCCCCTTCGAGGATGGATGATCGGCCAGAGCCGATGCTCGGTTTCTAGGATGACTCTACGTCCCGTTGGACCCGGGATGCCCACAATCCCACGCGCCCGCGACGATGACGGCTCCTCGTGGCCCCGGCGGGCGGGGCCACGAGCAGTCAGGGGGTGTCGGGGCTCAGCCCTTGACCGCGCCGGCGGTGGCACCGCCGACGATGTACTTCTGCAAGTACTGGAAGAGCGCGACCACGGGCAGCATTGTCAGCACCGCGCCGGCGGCGAACATGCCGAGGTTGTTGGAGCGGTCTCCGGAGAGCAAGCCGTACAGGCCCACCGCCAGCGTCTTCTTGGAATCATCGGTCAGGAAGATCGTTCCGAGGAGGAAGTCGGAGATGATCCCCACGAAGGCCAGCAGGAAGGTGGTGGCCAGGATCGGCTTGAGAGTGGGCAGCAGGATGATCCGGAAGACCTGCCAGTGCGTGCAGCCGTCGAGGAGGGCCGCCTCGTCGAGCTCCCGGGGGATCGTGTCGAAGGTTCCCTTGATGAGCCAGACCTGGCCGAGCGCCCCGCCCATGAGGGCCAGCGAGTAGCCGGTGAGGGTGTTGAGCCCGATGGCCGGGACGACCCTGCCGATATCGCTGATCATGTTGTAGATGGCGATCATGGCGAGGATCGCCGGGAACATCATGATGAGGAGGAGGGCGAGGAGGCCGCCGCGGCGGCCCCTGAAGCGGAAGCGGGAGAAGGCGTAGGCGGCCAGCACCGAGAAGAAGATCTGGAAGGCGGCCACGACGGCGCACACGATGATCGTGTTGGCGTACCAGCGCAGGAAGGGGCCCTTCTCATTGCTGAGCAGGCGCGAGTAGTTGGTCAGGCTGATCTCGGTGGGGATGAGCTTGGTCGAAGAGACCGTGCCCAGGGGATTGAATGAGGCCGAGATGACGTACAGCACCGGGAAGACGGCGAAGATGAGGGCGAGGATGCCGACGACGTGCCGCCATCCGATCTCGGCGAACCAGCGCCCGAAGGACATCTTGTTCTCAATGGGCGCGGCAGGCGGCTCATCGTCGGGGAAGGCCACCTGCGCGGCGATCTGATCGGCGTCGAGCGCCTTGGCACCGTGGGGGTTCTGAGTCATGGTGATCGTGTCCTTCCGCGCTCAGTTGATGTCTTCGAGCGCCTTGGTGGCGCGGAACTGGATGGCCGCGAGCAGTCCTGTGATGATGAACAGGATGACGGAGACCGCGGAGGCGAATCCGTAGTCGGCGCCAGAGCCGCCGAAGGCGATGCGGTAGATCATGGAGATGAGGATGTCCGTGCCGCCGCGTGTGTACTCATCGGCTCCGAAGGGGCCGCCACCGGTGAGCAGCTGGATGGCGTTGAAGTTGTTGAAGTTGAAGGCGAAGGAGCTCACGAGCAGCGGGGCGACGGCGACCAGCAGGAGCGGCGCGGTCACGCGCGTGGTGGTCTGCCATCCGTTGGCGCCATCCATCTTCGCGGCCTCCTTGACGTCGCCGGCGATGGACTGGAGCGCCCCGGTGCACACGATGAACATGTAGGGGAAGCCCATCCAGGTGTTGGTCAGCAGGATGGCGATCTTGGCCATCGTGGGATCGGAGAGCCACGGGATGGACAGATGCAGGGTCTGGTTGATGAGGCCGAAGTCCTTGTTGTAGAAGTTCGACCACACCAGCAGCGAGATGAAACCGGGCACGGCGTAGGGGAGCAGGAGGAAGGAGCGGTAGAGCTTCTTGCCCCGCACGCGGTCGTCGTTGAGGGTGAGGGCCAGGAAGAAGCCGACGAGGAAGCTCAGCAGCACCGAGCCGAAGGCGAACACCACCGTCCACAGGAAGGCCTTGAAGAACTGCTTGCCGATAGAGCCGTCCGTGAACAGGCGCTTGTAGTTCTCCAGTCCCACGTTCTGCTTCCAGGACTGGGCGAGCTTGGTGCCGTCGTCCGCGACGAAGTAGTCGGACTTGCCGACCTTCTGCACCGAGTAGACCACGCTCGTCGGGGCGCCGGTGTTCGGATCGGGAACGGTGGCGGTGATCGTGTCGGAGGCCTTGTCGTAGACCATGGAGCGGGTGCCCTCGAAGGCGGCGCGCACGCCCTGGGTCTTGATGACCGTGTCACCGCTCGCCGTCACGTTGAGGGCCTCGATCTTCTTATAAGCATCGTTGACCTGCTGCGCGCTCAGGATCGTGTAGCCGTCGGCCTTGGTGACGAAGCCGTCCTCGACGGTGACATCCGAGCCGGCCTCCGACACGGTCTCGCCGTCGGCGCCGCGCAGCGCCTTCCCGGTGGCCGGGTCGACGAGGAACAGGGTGAAGGGGCCCTCCGCGGCGCTCTCCTTCGTCCCGACCGACAGGTTGTATAGCGGAGAGTCCTTGGTCTGCTGGATGGAGTTGTTGGTGATCGTGCTGATCGCCTCCTCCTTCGTGCCGCGGAATCCATCGCCGAAGTTCGTGAAGGACGTCTGGATCGTCAGGATGATCGGCACGATGAGGAAGATCACGAGGAAGAAGGTGCCGGGGAAGAGGTACTTGCCCGGGATGAAGCGCTTGGTGGAGTAGAGCAGGAACGCCGCCAGCACGCTCACGACGACGATGGCCAGCCACAGCCACATCTTGAAGGTGATGAGCAGGGGGATGAGGTAGACGGCGGCGGCGGCGATGAGCGCCAGGGCGGTGATGCGACCGATGAGTCCGGTCAGGGTTGTTGTTCTCTCCCGGGGTGTGGCGGGCTTGGGGGTTGACGGCATTGTCGAGGCCTTTCGGGTTCTGACGGCAAAGGGGCTGGGAGGGAGGCGGGCGTCAGCCCTGGATGGACCTCTTGATCTCCTCGCCAGCGCTGGTCATCGTCGACGTGGGGTCGGCGCCGTTGATGATGTTGGCCTGCGCTTTGCCCAAGGGGCCCCAGACCGCGGCCATCGCGGGGATCGAGGGGAGTGGATCGGCTGAGGCCGCGAAGTCGTTGAACGCGGCCATCTCCGGGCTGGTGGACTTGAGCTTCTCGATGAGGTCCTTCTGAGCCGGGGGCAGCTCGTTGGAGGCCATCATCGCCTCGGCGAAGGAGGAGTCCTTGGCGACGTCGATGACGAATGACTCGGCGAAGCCCTTGTTCGCGCCGTTGGAGGCGACGTAGAAGCAGTTGACACCGGCGAAGGGTCGCGCCTGCGATCCCGGGATGCTCTCGAACCCGGGCACTTTGACGACGGCGTAGTCCATGCCCGCCTTCTTGACATCCGCCAGTGCCCAGGGGCCGGTGAGGAGATAGGGGGCGTTGCCATCGGTGAAGGTCGAGATGGCGTTGTTCTTGTCGATCGAGGTGGTGAGCGCGCCCTGCTGGCCCATCCAGGCGATCTTCTCCGCCGCCTTGATCGAGCCCTCGCCACCCACCCCGAGGTCGTCGGCGTTGTAGGAGCCGTCGGCGTTCTTGCCGAACATGTAGCCGCCTCCGGCGGTGAAGATCGGCTCCAGGTGGTAGGCGTCGCCGGCCTCGCCGACCTGGATGGCCAGGACCGCCTTGGTCCCGGCGGCCTTGCCGGCCTCGACGATCTCCTCGATGGATTGGGGCGCCGTGTGGGAGGTCAGCGCCTTGTTGATGTACAGCGCGACGCATTCAACGGCATAGGGCACCGCGTAGGTCTGGCTGTCGTAGGTGACTGCGGCCAGAGCGACGTCGGAGAAGTTCTCCTTGGCCTTCGCGCTGATGCTGACCGGGACGATCGAGCCGTTCTGGATGAGGTTGCCGATCCAGTCATGCGCTCCGATGACGATGTCAGGGCCGTTGCCGGCCTGGTTCGCGGTGACGAAATTGGGCTGGAGGTCGTTGGCCACGATCTGCACGGCGACGGTGATGCCCTGGGCCTGGCCCCAGGCGGCGGCCTTGTCCCGAATGGACTCGGCCTTCTTCTGATCCGCCCAGATGACGAGATCAGCCTTGGCCCCGCCCGCGGCGGGAGCCGCGGGATCGACGGTGGCGTCCGCCGCCGGGGCGCCCGAGCTGCTCGAGGGGGATGGGGAGGAACTGCTGCACGCGGCGGCGGCGGACAGCGATGCGGTGATAGCCGTTACATGAAGGAACGACCTGCGATTGATCGGCACCTGTGATTCTCCTTCGAATCTGTGAAGGGCGATGAAACCCCTTGCGCAAAAATGTAACGAAGGTGCAAGTCAGGCGCAATGACATTGATCGTGGACGCGGGAGGTTTGCAGGTTTCCTCAAGTCGGGGCGGTGCGCGGTGGTGGGAGTCGCGCTCCGCTCAGGCGACGGTGTCGGCCACGCACCACACCGTGGTGGTGGGCGGCACGATGAGGTGCCCATCGGCATGGGCGAGCTCATGTGAGGCAAGGAGCACCTCCGTGTGCTCCGGGAGGCTGATCGGGGCGTCGGTGGTGTTGGCCAGGACAAGAACGTCCCGCACCAGGATCGTCAGGGCCTCATCGGGGCACCAGTCCATCCCGGAGACGAAGGCCATGGGGGCGCAGGGGAGCTTCCGCTCTCGCCGCAGGTGGGAGGCGTGGCGGACCGTCGCCACCGGGGAGCCGAACAGGCTGCCCTGCTCGCCCGCGAGACGGTTGACCTCCTCCACGAGCGCCAGGGGGCTCTCGTCCTTATCCTCGTCGAGGATCCCGACCTCGTCCCCCTGGCGGAGGTAGATCGCGCCCGGGAGGGCCAGCATGAGCGTCTGAAGCGCGGTCCCGCGGCGCAGGCGCGTGGCGCGGTCCGTGACGAACCAGCGCCGATCATCGCTCGGCTCGAGCTCGGGGCGGTAGCGGTACGGGGGCATGACTCGCCAGGCGGGCGGGGCGCCGAAGCGCTCGTACTCCTCCAGGGAGGCGGTCAGGTGCCGGGCGATCGAGTCGGCGTTCCACCGGGTCAGGAAGAGCCTGTCATTGCGCAGGTGGTGGAACCAGTCCCTCTGCAGGTGGTGGTGCAGGCTGTCCCCGTACTCAGCGGTGACGTCGGCGCCGAGGATGCCATCGGGGGTGGCCGAGCTGACAAGCATGAGCAGCTCCGCGCAGGTCCGACTCAGTAGGTCGAGATCGGTGGTCTGGCTCGCCTCCGGCGGGATGATCGCTCCCAGGTCGATCCCGTCGACGCCGGCGTCGACGAAGCCCTCCGCGCGCTCCAGGAGCCCGGGGCCCAGGGCCTCCTGACCGGTTGTCAGGGGGTTGTCGTCGTGCGCGTGCAGTCCGGTCACCGGCCCCATGGCCCCCGTGAGACGCGCGATCACCCGCAGGCCGAGACTGTGGGCGGCCTCGGAGAAACGGCGGAGGTCGGCCAGTCCGGGGTCGGCCTGGCCGAAGAGGCTGGGGCGCACGAGGATGCCGTCGAAGCCGAGGGACTGGACATGGTCGATCAGGCCCAGCGCCCTGCCGTGATCGACCTCGCCGATCACCGGGGCGTTGATCTCATAGATCTGAGCGCCCCTCCACCAGTCGCAATCGCCGCTCGAAGGACGATGGACCAGGGTTGTCGTCGTCATGACAGCCGGCTCCCTTCCGCCGAGCGCGAGCGCGGCGTCGACCCGGCAGCGCGCCAAGGATAAAGAGGACCCGTCGGGGATCGGGGGCGGCTCGGGTGCCCCTGACCATACCAATGCCACGCGCTCCGCGCAGGCCGTCTCAGGAGCGCATTCCTTCCTGATCCCTCACCTGCCGGGAGCAGGGCCTCCGCCACTCCAGAGCTCCGTCGTCATCCTGCCCTTCCCGCCGCGCCCCGCGCCCCCGGCGCCGAGGGTGCGCTACCTTGGGCGCGTGACCCCGCCACACCACAGCGATGCCAGTGATACAGGCGCCATCGAGCCCGTGGGCCCGGAGGGATACAGCCAGGCCGACGCCGAGCGCTTCTCGCCCGAGCGGGCCAAGAACCCCCAGCGCACACCCTTCGAGAGGGACCGCGCCCGCGTACTGCACTCCTCCGCCCTGCGCCGCCTGGGGGCCAAGACGCAGGTGCTCGGCCCCGCCTCCGATGACTTCGTGCGCACCCGCCTCACCCACTCCCTCGAGGTCGCGCAGGTGGGCCGGGCGCTCGGCAAGGAGCTCGGCTGCGATCCCGACGTCGTCGACGCCGCCTGCCTCTCGCACGATCTGGGCCACCCCCCGTACGGCCACAACGGGGAGAAGGCCCTCGACGAGATCGCCCGCTCCATCGGAGGGTTCGAGGGCAACGCCCAGACCTTCCGCATCCTGACCCGCCTGGAGCCCAAGACCATCGATGCCTCCGGGCGCAGCCTGGGGGTCAACCTCACCCGCGCCAGTCTCGACGCCGTCGCCAAGTACCCCTGGGCCAAGGGGGAGGGGCCCGGGGGGCCGGAGGGGAAGAGCTCCCGGAAGTACTCGGTCTACGCCCCCGACCGGGAGGTCTTCGAGTGGATGCGCACCGGGGCGCCCGCCGGGCGGCGCTGCATCGAGGCCCAGATCATGGACCTCTCGGACGACATCGGCTACTCCGTCCACGACGTCGAGGACGCCGTGGCACTGGGGCGCATGGACCCGGGCGCCCTGGACCGTCCCGGTGAGATCGACGGGATCATCGGGGCAACGCGGGCATGGTACGGCCCCGTCTTCAGCGCCGACGAGCTCGGCGCCGCATGGGAGCGCCTGGCCAGCACCCCCTATTGGATCGAGTCCTACGACCACGGCATCGCCGACGCCGCGGCCCTGAAGAACCTCACCAGCCAGCTCATCGGGCGCTTCGTCGGCGCCGTGGCCACCGCGACCAGGCGGGTTGCCGGCGATGGCCCCCTGACCCGCCACGCCGCCGACCTCGTCATCCCGGCGGACACCGCGGCAGAGATCCTCGTTCTCAAGGGGGCCGCCGTCCGCTACGTCATGGCCCCCAGGGAGCACGAGCGCGTCTACCTCATCCAGCGCACCGAGATCTTCGACCTCGCCGACGCCCTCCTGGAGTCGGGGGATACCCATCTGGACCCGATCTTCGCCGAGCTCTGGCGCGAGGCGGACGACGACGCCGGGCGCACCCGGGCGGTCGTCGACCAGATCGCCTCCCTGACCGACACCTCCGCCCGCGCCTGGCACGCCCGCATCTGCGGGATGCTCTCCGAGATCCCCGACGGGCTGTGAGCGCCAGGGGCTGTGAGCGCGCGGGCGGCACGGGAGCGGCGGCCGGTCGCGCGCCCCTCCTCCCGCCCTCCCAGCGGCCTGGTCAAGCGCTGGCCATTCCTGTCACAGCCCGGCCGTAGGATGGCGCCATGGCGGGACTGATCAAGCGCGAGGACATCGACGCGGTGCGCGAGCGCGCCCGGATCGACGAGGTCGTCGCCGAGCACGTCACCCTCAAGCCCGCCGGCGTCGGCTCGCTCAAGGGCCTGTGCCCCTTCCACGATGAGCGCACCCCCTCCTTCCACGTCCGCCCGCAGGTGGGCATGTACCACTGCTTCGGCTGCGGCGAGGGCGGGGACGTCATCTCCTTCGTCCAGAGGATCAACCACCTGCCGTTCGCCGAGGCCGTCGAGTACCTCGCGGGCAGGGTCGGCGTCCAACTGCGCTACGAGGACGGTGGCGGGCAGGTCCACCGCGGCGTCGAGCCCGGCACCCGCCAGCGCCTCCTGGACGCCAACCGCCTCGCCGAGGCCTGGTTCATCGAGCAGCTCGCCACCCCCGCCGCCCAGCATGGGAGGGACTTCCTGACCTCGCGGGGCTTCGACCGCCTCGCCGCCGAGCGCTTCGGCGTCGGCTACGCCCCCGCCGGGTGGGACAACCTCGCCCGCCGCCTGCGCGACGCCGGGTACACCGAGGCCGAGCTCGTCTCCTCCGGTCTGTGCTCCCAGGGCGGCCAGGACGGCCGCCGTGTCTACGACCGCTTCCGCGACCGCCTCATCTGGCCCATCCGCGACGTCACCGGCGCCACGCTCGGCTTCGGCGCCCGCCGCCTGTCCGATGAGGACTCCGGCCCCAAGTACCTCAACACCCCGGAGACGCCGATCTACCACAAGGCCCAGGTCCTCTACGGCCTCGACCTGGCCAAGCGGGACATCGCCCGCGAGCACTCGATCGTCGTCGTCGAGGGGTACACCGACGTCATGGCCGCCCACCTGTCCGGCGTTCCCACGGCCGTGGCCACCTGCGGCACCGCCTTCGGCAGCGAGCACGTGCGGATCGTGCGCCGCCTCCTGGGAGACATCGCCGACCCCTCGGCGGGCGTCATCTCCGGCAACCGCGCGCGCGGCGGGGAGGTCGTCTTCACCTTCGACGGGGACGCGGCCGGCCAGAAGGCCGCGATGCGCGCCTACGCTGAGGACCAGCACTTCGCGGCCCAGACCTTCGTGGCCGTCGACCCCCACGGCTACGACCCCTGCGACCTGCGCATGGCCGAGGGCGATGAGGCGATCCCGAGCCTGCTGGCCCGGCGCATCCCCCTGTTCGAGTTCGTCATCCGCACCTGCCTGGGAAGCGTCAACCTGGACACGGCCGAGGGGCGCGTGGCCGGGCTGCGGGCCGCGGCGCCAGTGGTCGCCGGGATCCGCGACCGGGCGCTGCGCCGCGAGTACACGCGGCGCCTGGCCGGCTGGGTCGGCATGCCCAATGACGAGGCCCGTGCCGCGGTGCGCGCCTACGAGGGCCGCGCCCGCCACCTCCAGGAGCCTCCCCCGGACGACGGCGGGGAGCCGGCCTCCGCGGCGCGCCCGGGGCTGCCCCCGGCGGACGACCCCGTTGTCGCCCTGGAGCGCCAGGCACTGGAAGTCATCCTGCAGATGCCGCTCGTCGCCGAGCGGGCTGGCGCGGATGACATCGCCCCGTCCTCCTTCACCCTGCCCATCCACCGCGCCGTCTTCGAGGCCGTGCAGGCCGCCGGCGGGAGCAGCGCGGTGCCCGGCCTCGTCGAGCGGGCCAGCGTGGCAGGCATGGAGGCGCGCGAGGCCCAGTCCCGGGCTATCCGCCACTGGATCGATCTCGTGCGCGGCGGGGCCATCCCCTCGGTCGACTCGGCCATCACCGAGCTCGTCGTCGCCGCGCTGCCCCTCCCGGCGCCGCGCGGCAAGGACGCCGAGCCCGACGCCGACTCCGTGCGCCGCTACGCCGAGGGCGTCCTCGCAGCCCAGGTGCGCCTCGACGTCAACCGTCGCTTGGCCGAGCTGCGGGCCCGCCACCGGCGCATGAGCCCGGAGGACGAGGGCTACCGGGAGCTCTTCGAGGAGATCACGGGGCTGGAGCGCCGCCGCCTGCGGATCGGGCAGCGCGCATGAGCCCGGCGCGCTGGCCCCGGTCCCGTGGGCGCGATGTGGCGGAGGGACGGCGCTGGCGCCGTGGGCGCCCCGGGCTCGCCAGCCTGCCCGCGCCGTGCCGGACCCATCTTCCCGTGGGCAAGGTGCTGGGGGCTGTGCCGATCGATGAGGCGGGGGAGTCCTGGGCCGTCGCCATGGCGGATGGGCTGCGCATCGTCTCGGCCAGCGCTTTGACGGCCGACCACCCCTGGGACCGCGTCGACAAGGGCTCCTGGGACGCGGAGGGCCGCGCCTTCACCCTCGCCCTCTCCGGCGGCCCCGAGCAGGGCCTGACCCTCGTGGTCCCAAAGCAGATCGAGCAGGATGGCGGCGCGCGTCCCGTCGCCGTCGATGCTTTCGCGCGGGCGCTGCGCCAGCGCGTGGAGGCCTCGCTCGTCCACCTCGTCAGCAGGGCCCTTCCCAGCGGCGCCCAGGCGAGGATCGCCATCCGGCGGGACGCGGGCGGGGCCCTCTACGCCGTCGCCTCCCCGGAACCGGGGAGCGCCGCCACCGAGGAGGACCGTGCCGAGGTCGAGGCCCTCCTGCGCTCGGCCCGGGACAGTGTGGGTCTGGACACACGCTGACTTTTCCTCGTTTTGGCGCGCGATTCCGGGCGTGGCGCGATTCGACGCCCCGGCCGGAGGTTGCTAGAGTTCTATCCGCGCTCAGCGCCTTTCCCGCGTAGCTCAATGGCAGAGCATCCGACTGTTAATCGGACGGTTGCTGGTTCGAGTCCAGCCGCGGGAGCCCACCGTGAGCCCCGGCCTTCATCGCCGGGGCTCCGTCGTTCCCAGGCCCAGTTGAGCCGTCACCGGTCATGAGCCATAGAAGGTCAACCTGGGTGCGTGCGGCTATGCGTCGCATCATCTCGGGGTAGTCGCGCGGTACCCGACCTCGCAGCTCCCACTCGCGCCACGAGCCTTGCGGGATCGCACACGCCAAGGCGGCCTCCTTCATGTTCCACCCGAAGCGCTGCCGCACGAGGGCGAGGCGCGCGCCAAGAGTCTCATCAGTAGGGATCCATCCCTGCACCACAGGCTGTTCGGTCATGTCTCCAAGTCTCACACAAGACGTGCAATTCGCGCAAGCGGCGTCGTTGTCAAACTGAGACGCACGATGAGACCAAGGCGAGCAAGTCACGCTTGACGTGACTCTGTCGTTCGTGATGGACTCTCCCGCATGAGCGAGACAGTCACGTTATTGACGACTTCCGAAACGGCGCGGCGCGCCGCCGTCGACACTTCCACCGTGCGCCGTTGGGTGGAGAAGGGGCTCCTCCACCCAGCTGTCACCACTCCCGGTGGCCACTACCGCTTCGATCCGGCCGACGTCGAGGAGCTCCTTGCTCCCAGTCCCTGCCCCGGCTCTGTCCGGCGGGTTCGGGCTGCGCTCGCGGCCTCTTCTGGTGGGGAGGTGGCGTGATGGGCTGCGGCAGGATCGTCGATCGGCGCAGGGCCTTTGAGTCGGCGGAGCGTCTTGAGTTGGCTGCGCACCTGTGTCGGTCCGGGGCCGTGCTCCGGGGTGTTCCGGGGGCCGGTGCGCTGGCGGAGGAGCTCGTGCGTGTGCTCCTTGAAGCGGTCGCGGATGGTGGTGCCTGTGGCCGGTGCGTCGAGGGTGACGACGTCGTGGGGGTGCGTGATGGTCGCGTTCGCATCTACTGAGTCAGCGTGCTTCGTCGAGCTCGAGCTCGAGCTCGTGGCGGCCGGTGTCGTCGACGGCGGGGTCGTTGGGGAGGTGGCGTGATGGGTGCTTACTCGGAGCTTCGCCCCATGCTGCCGACTCGTGTTGAACTCAAGTTGAGTCGGGTGCGCGATGAGGCCTACGCGATGGATGACCATGTGGAGGCTGTCCGGCACGCTGTGGACGGCACGCGTGACATCCTCATCGACTGGGAGGTGGACGGGAAGCGCTTCGTTCTGCGTTCCCCCACCGCCGCGCCGGGTTGGCTCACCGTTGATGGGGCCCGTGAGTACTTGTGGGGCATCTTGCGTGAGATGCGTTGCTCACGGGGTCTCGTTCAGGCGGAGGACCCCATCCCGGAGCCATGCGGTGACGGTGGTCGCGAGCAGCACCATGCTGCGTGCCGTGACCTGGTCGGTCTTGTCCGCGTGGTCGCCCCCGTGGCGGCCCGGCTGGTAGCCGATGGTGCGAAGGGTGTCCGCAAGGATCTCCAGCGGTGGCTTGACGGTCTCCTGCCCGTTGGTCTTGTAGGCGCGTTCGGGCAGTCGGCACTCCCACTTCGACGGGTTGTCGGTGAGCGCGCGGGTCATCTTCCCGAGTGTGGCCTTGGAGTCCGCCGGGGTGGTGATCGGCTTGAGAAGGGTCTCGACGGCCTTGATGGCCTCGCCCCAGCCGGCGGTGGGGTCGGGTTTGCGGCCGAAGGCCAGGCGCCACGCGTCCGCGAGAAGCTCACTCGCTTTGTCGTCGGGGCTGGTGGCTCTGGTGTAGAGCGCCCAGGTGCTCGGGTCGAGGCGCTGGACGAGCCCGCTTCCGTCGGGGGCCACGCGCAGTTCGTGCCCGGCGAGGTCGAGCAGGGTATCCAGGTAGTCCGGATGACCGAGACCGCAGGTGAGAAGGTTGTCGACGAGGTCGAGGGTGTCGAGGTTACGGCGCGATCTGTCGCGCCCGATCTTGTCAATGAGGAGAGCGACGGCGTCCTCTCCGACGTAGTCGGAGCTCAGCGTGATGTGAAATCTCACGGCGAAGGAGTGAGCGAATCCTCCGTCGTCGTCGAGGGCGTCGATGAGCCACGGCTTCAGCGGCTCCCACAGGAAGTCGGGGACGCCCTCGACGGGCTCGAAGGGCGGTCTCTTGCCCATGCGGACGGACAGGGGGATGTACCTGGTCTCGCTCATGACTCCTCCTCGGTAGGCGGTGACGGCGCCGCGTGTGGCTGTGCGGCGTCGTCGGGTGGTGGTGCCTCGGAGCCTACCGAGGAGGCTCCCTCGGGCCCCGGTCAGGGGGATCGGGTCTTGTCGCAGGCGTCGGTTGCCTCTGCTCTCAGGCCTGATGGTGCCTTGTGGCCTTCGTTGGCTGATGAGGAGCGTGGTAGGGAGGCGCTGGTTCGGGTTGCTGGCCGGGTGATGCGTCTTGAGGCGGGTGATGTTCCTGCCGGGGAGCGTGTGGGTTATCTGCGGGCGAAGCTCGATGTTCTGGCCGCGGTCGATGAGGCGGCTCTGGATATGGGGTTGGAGCCGCTCGGGCCTTCATGCCTGGCCGATGGCCTTGAGGATGTGGTTCGTGACTTCCGCGGCCGCGGTGCTGACGCCGTTGGTGAGCAGACCGGCGATGGTCGGGTAGACGACGAGCTTGCTGATCTTGCTCCAGCGTTCCTTCCAAGTCTTGTCGGTGCTCTCTCCCGCTGCCGCCTTGACTGCCGTGAGTGCGTCGTCCGCGACCTCAGCGAAGTCAACAAGGTCGTAGGCGCCGGGGTTGGCCAGGCAACTGCGCAGGTGGTCGACCACTCGCTGCAGGTGGATGCGGAGCTGATCGGTCAGAGTCGGGTCGTTCTCAATGCCCTCGGCGATCTGGTTCGCAAGGTCCATGAGCTGCTCGTGGATCTGGTTGCCCGGGGCGGGGGTCAGCATGTTCAGGACCTCGGCGAGGGAGTCCAGGGAGTCCATGGCGGATTGCGGGCACACGTCCTCCGGAGTGTAGAAGACGGTGTTGGACCAGGTCTTGCCGATGGCGAGGGTGCTGTTGACCCAGATCGGGTAGTTGCGGCGGAAGGGGCCGACTCTGCGGCCGGCCCGTTCGAGACTGTCGATGAGCCTGTTGATGCCGATCAGCCAGACGGCGGATTCGAGGAGGGCGGCACGGCTCTGGTCGCTGATGACGGGGCCTCCGTCTCCGACGATGTTCCATCGTTCGGTGACGGTGCTGTTGCCGGATTCGGCTCGGTACTCGTTGAGGCGGTCGTAGAGGAGCGCGGCGGGGTTCATGCACAGGACTCTAGCGGCCAGGCGCAGTCCTCTGAGGGGGTTTCCGCTGAGGCGCCGGTCGAGGCCGACCGGGGCTCCCGCAATGTCGGGGGTGATGGGCGATGACCGCGGCTCTGGGGCCCATCGCTGAGCAGCCGGCCGGGGGCGGGGCCGGACTCGTGAGCAGTCGGCGGCGATCAGGGCTGGGAAAAGGGAAGCGCCCCGGTGGGACGGGCAGTCGATACCGGGGCGGTGGACAAGGGAAAGGAAATCCGATGACCAACGGGATCAATGATAGCAGGGGGCCGGTGATGCGGGGTGAGGTGCCTGGTGCTGCGCCTGGTGGTGCGGCCGGGGTGGAGCGCATGCGGCTGTGGGGGCTGGTGCTTCTGTCGGCGGCGTTGTTGTGCGCGGTGCTTCAGGCGGCTTCTGCGTTGTCGGGTTTGGGTCCGGCGCTGTCGGGGGTGGGGGTGCTCGCCCTGGTGCTGGGTTTTGCGGGGTCGGTGCTGGTTGTGGGGGCGCCGGGCCTTGGGGTGGCTGGTCGTGTTGATGGTGTTGAGGGGGAGTTGGCTGATGAGGACTGAGTTGGATTGGAGTGTGCGGCAGCTCTGCCGTGATTGCGGGCGTGAGATGGTGCCGCAGCATCGGAGGCGTGTGCGCTCGGGCAAGGCGGTTCACAATGGTTCTGGGCGTTGTGAGGCGTGTGTGACGCGTCGGCGGCGTGAGGCGTCTCGTTTGGGGCTTCCCCGTGGGCTGTCGCCGTTCATCTCCGATGCGGAGGTGGCTGATCGGCGGTGGATGGCTTCGGCTGCCTGCGTCGGCATGGAGTGGCTCTTCGAGCAGGAGGGGCAGGCGGTGGCGCAGACGCGTGAGGTGTGCGGCCGGTGCCCGGTGCGGTCCCGTTGTTTGGAGACGGCGTTGGCTCTGGAGGCGGGGACGCGTAAGGACGGTCGTTTCGGCATGTGGGGTGGCAGGACTCCGCAGGAGCGCTTGGAGTTGGCCAGGGCGCGGGCTCGGGCGGTCCGTGAGGGCTTGGGGGTTGGTGAGGCGGCATGAGTGTGTTCGTTGAGGTTGTTGTGGATCTGCCCAGGCCGGTGCTGGTCCCGTTGCGGGGGAGTGCGGCCAGGTGGGCGGATATGCGTCGGGCGTGCGTGGTGGTTGAGGGCGGTGAGTCCCGCATGTCGCTGATGGGGGTGACTTTGAATCAGGATGGTTCGGAGGGCGTGCATCAGGGTGTGCCGTGCGATGGTGCGTTGCTGGCGGGCCTGGGGCTTCCGGAGGAGGACAGGCGGGCTGTGGAGGTGGCGCGGCGCGCTGCCGTCGAGGCCGGTCGTTGCGCGGAGGCCCTGCTGTGAGGGGGCGGCTGGCGCCGATGAGCGAGCAGGATGCGGCGTGGATCCGGGAGCACGTGTGGACTCCGAGGATGCGCAAGACCTACAGGGATGTCCCGATGTTCATGACGTCGTGCCCCTGCTTCGACGCGCCGTGCTTCCACTGCCGGCGCGGTGCGCATCGTGAGTGCACTTTCGAGTGCGATGACCAGCGGTGGCATGGGCATGTGGCGGATATGAACATCGGCTGGGTCGTGAGTTCGGGCGGGTATGTCCTGAGTCCGCCGGATGAGACGCAGGTGTGGGAGGCGGGTGTGACGCACCGGGGCAGGTGCTCGTGCCATGACCGGGGGCATCGGCCTGAGGGCCGTGATTATGCGGCGGATCTGTACGCGGCCGGTGCGCAGGGCACTGGTTCATTGTTCGAGCTTCTTGGTTGAGGGGATGGGACGGATGACGATGGGGACGACGTCGACGGTGGACACGGTCAGTGCCGTGGTGGACATGGGTGAGTTCGTCATCGCGGCGGGCGCGGTGGCGCCTCACGCAGGCAAGGAGAAGGACGGGCGTGCCATGGACCGGGTGCGCTTCATCCTGGACCCGGGTCAGATGAGCGCGGCCATCGCGGCCTGCTGCCCGAGCCGGGCGGCGGTGGCGATCATGCCGGTGGCGGAGGCGGGCGATTGGCGGGGGCGTCGGGTCGAGGCCGACGTGACGCCGCAGGCCCTGCGGGTGATGTCGAGGGTGTTCGATGCGGCCGAGCAGGGGTCTGTGCGCATCGACATGCGGTTGACGGACACGGGCGGCGGGCATTGGCGGGCCCTGTCGGTCCAGGCGACGGATGTCTCCGGGATGATCCCGGGCCGGACGGTGCGGGTGATGGCCCTGCCGGAGTGGGGTGCGCGGGGCGCGCGCCGGGCTGATGCGGTCGCCCTGGTCCTGGCGTCCTGCGCCTCGGCGGAGGCCGGGGCGGGCGCCTTCACGATCCAGAAGGGGGACGTCGCGGCGTGGGCGCGGACGGCCAGGGTCCTGGGTGGGCTGCCGCTGGTCGTCGTCGAGGATGATCGGGTCCTTGTGCGCTACGGCTGTCTGACGGATGCGCGGGGGCTGGTGTTCTTGGCCACTGGTGCGACGCATGGCGCGGGCCCGGCGGCCACTGGCGCGCCGGGCGCTTACGAGGGGCCGGCGCTGGAGGTCCTGATGGGGATGCTCCTGGACGGCGGGCCCGAGGGCGGGCGGCGGGCCGAGGGGGGTCTTGCCGACGAGATCGAGCAGTGGGTGCTGGACGGCTTGACTGAGTCGGCGGCGTCGGCCCCGAGTGGGGATGAGGCCGCATGAGCGCCCGGGTGACGGTGACGATGACCGCGACGGGCCCGAACATGGGCCGGGTCTCCTACACGCGTGAGGCGCTGCTGGACGGTGATGGTCGGGCGGTCGGCATGGATGACGCGGTCGCCAGGGTCGCCGGCGAGGCGTCCAGGGCCGGCCGGATGCTGCCCGTGTGCAAGGCGGGGCTGGGCCGCGCGCTGGCGATGATGAGCGGCGAGGAGCCGTGGATCGGCCCGTCGATGCCCAGGGCGAGGGGCGGGGCGGCATGAGGATCGTCGTCTACTCGCGTCCGGGTTGTACTGCCTGCGCCCAGACCGTTCGGGCGCTGGAGCGCGCCGGTGTCGGCTTCACCGTGCTGAGTGCCGATGAGCACCGCGACCACCTGGCCGATGAGCTCGGCGCGACGGGCCTGCCGGTCGTCGTCGTGCTCGACGGCGAGGAGCCCGTGGCCCAGTGGCAGGGCCTGCGCCCGGATCTGATCCGGTCATGGGCCGGGCGCTTGCGGGCCGCGACGTCGGCGGGTCTCGGGGGGAGGATCGCATGAGCCCGGTGGGATGTGCTGCCGAGCCGGTGTGGTCCAGGGATTTCACGATGCTCGCCACCGAGGTGTTGAGCCTGAACGATAGGCGGCCCCGCATGCGCGTGGCGGCGCGGGCCCGCGAGCTGCGCACGCTGGGGTACTTCGAGGCCCGCCGCAGCGGGGATCCGGCGCCGCGCCTTGAGCGGGCCCTGATCGTCGTGACGGTGCTGTTCTCGACCAGGGGCCGGCGGGACCCGCACAACTTCGCGCCCACGGTCAAGCCGATCGTCGATGGCCTGGTGCAGTCCGGGCTCCTGCCGGATGACGACTCGCGTCACCTGGATCTGCGCATCGAGGGGCGTGCGGGGGAGCTGAGCGAGCGGATCGCCGGCCGGGCCGCGACCACGTTCCGATTCGACGTCTACGACCTGGCAGGAGGACTGGGGGATGAGTGATGCCCGCGAGCCGGCGCCCACTGGGGCGGTGGTGAGGCGCCGGCCGCGCCGGCGGCCGGCCATGGCGGCCCCTCCCAGGGCCGTGATGTGCCCGTCGTGCGACGGGCCGATCAACCCGTTCACCGGCGAGTGCCGGTGCTCGGACTAGAGGGAGAGGGAAGGAGACCATGATGCGTAAGAAGAGGGCGGTGGCGTCCGGGGTGGGGCGGTTCACGAAGAGGCCCGTGACCGTGGAGGCCGTGCGCTACCGCGAGGACATCACCATCATCGAGGCGCTCGACGTCTGCGACTGGATCATCGGCGGCGGGTACCCGTGGATCACCCACGCCGACGCCGGTGAGGCGGATAAGGGCATCCGCTTGGACCCGGCTGATGGGGGCCTGATCATCCGCACCCTGGAGGGCGACATGAAGGTGTCCCCGGGCGACTGGATCATCCGGGGCGCCGCCGGCGAGTTCTACCCCTGCAAGCCGGACATCTTCGAGGCCACCTACGCCCCGGCGGCCGGCGCCGACGCGCCCGCGGCCGGCGGAGTGGACATCGCGGCCGTGCGCGCCCGTCTGCGGGCCGCCTCGCCCAGGCCGTGGGCGAGGGACACCAGCCGCACCAGGGTCTGGTCGCCGAAGGAGGAGTGCGGCGTCTGCGGTGCCGTCCCGGAGGACGAGGACAGGTACGAGTGCGTCGCCGAGGGTGTCGACGATGAGGGCGACGAGTGGCACGACCACGTGTGCCTCGACTGCCACGTCCTGCTGGACGCGGATGGCGGGACCATCACGGGGAACTACGACTACGAGGAGGGCGGGGTCGTCAACTGGGCGGACTCGGAGTTGATCCTTCACGCCCCCGAGGACCTGGAGCGCCTGTGCGATGAGGTCGAGCGCCTGCGCGCCGAGCTCGGGGCGGGGATGGCCTCGTGATGGGCGCGACCATGCCGCGCCGTCACCAGCGCCTGGCCGCGTTCTCAACCGCCCTGGCCGCCAGGACGGCGGACTTGTCGGATGAGGACCTGGGCGCCGTGCTCGCGCGCGCGGACGCGGCGGCCCGCCGGGAGGCCGAGGCCCGCCGGCGCCGCAGGGACCGGGAGGAGCGGTCGACGCCATGAGAAGCCTCCACCGAGGTCGGCGCTCCCCGCCCCTCACCGCCCCTCTTTGACCGATCCCAGCTCGAATCAGGAGTCCCCGTTGGCTTTCTTCCAGTCCGACGACGACCTCGCGGCCAACCCGAAGTGTCAGGCGCTCATGCGCACGGGCGCTCGTGGCGACATCGAGGGCCCGGCCGCGATGGGCCTGTGGGACGTCGCTGGGACCGTGGTGCAGAAGAAGCACCAGGATGGGTTCATCCATGTCGACGACCTCGCGGCGATCATGCTCAGCCTCGACCTGGCTGAGCGGCTCGCCGCCCGGCTCGTCGACGTCGGCCTGTGGCACGGTGCCGGTCATTCCTGTCACCGGTGCCCTCCTGTGCCCGAGGGGTGGTTCTACTACCACGACTGGTCGATGATGCGGTACGAGCGCGGCGAGGCCGCGAAGCGCAAGCAGGCCAAGCAGGCCGAGCGGCGCTCGGACCGTCTCAAGGATCAGGTGTGGGAGCGCGACCGCATCGGGGCGCCCGGGCCCACGGAGTCGGAGACGGCTCTGTGCGCCTACTGCCTGACTGTCGTCAAGCGCGCCGACAAGCGGTCGCCGCGGCGGCCCGAGGTTGACCACGTCGATCCTGATCAGCTCGGCGTCGACAACCTCGTCATCGCGTGCCACCACTGCAACCATGACGTGAAGGGGGGCAAGCGTCCCAAGGACGCGGGCCTGACCCTTCACGTGACCTCCTCTCACCGCTCGGATCTGGAGCGGCGGGGGACCGTGATGCGGCCCTATCCGGGGTCGCGTCGCCTGCCTCACCCGATGTGGGTGGTCGACCCGGACGAGACCGGTTTCGCGAGCGTCGCAGAGCCGGGCACTGAGGTCTTCCGCCCGGGGTTCGCAGGGCCAGGCGCCACGAGTTCGCCCACGACTGTGGACGCAGAACCGGACGCCCTGAGCTCGCGCCCCGGACGGAGGCCCCAGGAGCCCGTGATCGCCGCGGTGGAGCCGGACGGCACCGGGGATCGGTTGGGAGGACGCTCGCCCCGGACGCGGGACGCTGGGCGCCTCACCGACCGGTTCCCGGGGCCGTGCTCGGCCGAGGGAGGGACCGGACGCGCGCGTGCCGCAGAGCCCGGGGCCACGGCCCCGGTGATCGCCGCGCCGCGACCGGCCCCGACCATGGTCGACCGGACCACGGACCGGACCACCGATCAGACCACATGTGATGTGGTCGGTGATGTGGTTCCTGGTGTGGTCGAGGGGGAGGAAACCGTTGGGCCGCCTTGGTTTTCCCGGACCACGGACCGGACCACCGACCAGATCACTTCCGATCGGCGTGTCCCGCGCGCGGGCGCCGGCGCACGCGCGCGCGTGCGGGCGCCGGCAGGGCAGGGTCAGGGTCGGGGCCAGGTTGGGGACAGGCCAGCGCCAGGGCCAGCGCCAGGGCCAGCGCCAGGGCCGGGGTCGGGGCTGGGGCAGGTGCGGGTTGGGGCGGGGTCGGGCATCGCCGACCCTCCCTCCTCGCGGCCCAGGAGGAGACGGCGCCGGGGCAGGCGGGGCAGATCCCCTGCGTGTCCGATTCACGGTGATCGTCTGCCTTGCCGTGGTTGCCAGTTGGAGACCCGCTATCCGGAGGAGGTATTCCGATGACCGGTTCTGATCAGGCCGCTGCTCGTGAGCAGGGGGTCCGTCGTCTTCGTGCTCAGCTCGGTGACATCGTGGCGTGGCGGGGGATGCTTCCCGACGCCGTCGCCTCGGTCCTGGGCCTGCATTCGCCGGGGGTGCGCCGGTCGCGGGGCGGTGCGCGCGACGGCCTGCCGTTCAGGCTCGACGCCGCCATGGACGACCTCGACGAGGGCGCCGCGGGCGTGCGCACGGACCACGGCATCGGCTGGCTCCTGGAGCACTGGGCCCTGGCCGTCCACGCCGACCGCGAGCACGACGGCCGCCGGCACCCCGAGGGCACGAGCTCGGCGGCGCTGGGCCTGTCCTCGCCAGCCGCCTACATCCAGTCATCGGCCGACTGGCTGGCGGAGCACGAGCCGGGGGAGTTCGAGGCGCTGTGCGATGACATCGCCCTGGCGCATGCGTGGCTCGCCGGTGTCACCGGGCATGCCCCGGTGGTGATCGGGCGCTGCTGGTGCGGGGGCGACGTCCTGGCCTTCCCGGGCAGTGGTGGGGTGCCGGAGCACGGTGAGTGCGCTGGGGCCTGCGGCGCCTGGTATGCGGACACCGCGGCCGTCGAGCGTGCGAAGACCATGGCGCTGCGCGGGCCGGGTGCTCCGGGCTCGGTCACTGCGGCGGACCTGATCCGCATCTGGTCGCCGGATGTCCCCGTCGACACGATGAAGGCCTGGCTCTACAAGCGCGGGGTTCTCGACCTGGCCGTCGATCCCGACGTCGCTGGCAGGTGGAGGCTGGGTGCTGCCAACGTCATCATCGCAGCCAGGCTCGGGGGGGGGCGGGATGAGCGGGTCCCCGCCTGACCCGGGGCCGGGTGGATCATCCCACCCGGTGGCTGTTCCTCCCCCGGGGGTCAGCGCCCCGGGGGAGGGGATGGGCTTCGTGGGCTCGGCGTCTGTGGGCGGTGCCGTCGGTGGTGGGCCCGGTTCTCCCGGCGCGCGGGCTCGCCGTGTCGCGCCGCGCTGGGGCTGCCGCGCCGCCGGGCACGCGCGCGGGCGGGTGACTGGTGTACCCTGCCATCGAGGCAGTAGTGCGCCCGGGCCCTGATCGACCACGGCGTCGAGGAGGGGGAGGGCCGATGACGTGGGCCACCAGTGACAGGGCGGCCAGGCTGCCGAGGGACTGGGCCGAGCGCCGCGAGTGGGTGCGGGCCAGGGCCGGCGGCCGGTGCGAGGCGACGCTGCGTGATGGCAGCAGGTGCGGCGCTCTCGGCACGGACTGCGACCACGTGACGCGAGGCGATGACCATCGAGTCGAGAACCTGCAGTGGTTGTGCGCGTGGCATCACAAGCGCAAGACCAGTCGCGAGGCGCTCGCCGAGCTCGCCGCTGTGCGCGCCTCGCGGCAGCCGCGTCGCCGCCCTCATCCCGGGCTGATCGAACACTCGTTCGATTCGGTCGGCCGGGGCGGGGGCGGGGACCCCGTCCCCGGGGGCATCCCACTACCGTGAGGTGCTGTTGGTTTTCCAGCGTACGGGTCTGGGGCTTTGATGATGCCGACCTTTCGGCGTGATACCGCGCGAAAGTCGATGCTCTAGCCGGTCGGACGGGCCGGGTCTGAGGGGGCTCAGGGGGCCCGTCAGAGGGGCAGCAGGGTCCCGGGGCGGAAAACTCGCCCGGTGACCGTGATGTACCGGCCAGTCGAGTAGAACTCCACGAGCTGGCCCTTCCAAGTGCGCCTGAAACCGCTGCGCTCCGGGCTGGTGCCCCAGATGTGCAGGCCGCGCCCCGAGGGCGAGACCTCGATGTAGGACCCCGCGTAGAACTCCACGAGCTCGGCGCCGGCCTCCGACAGGCGGCCCTCGTCGTCGAAGCAGTGGTCGAGGTCGATACAGCCGATGCCGTCGCCCAGCACGTAGCCCAGGCGCTCGGCGTCGCGCGCGCTCGCGGCCTCGTGAGTGCCCCATGTGCTCGGGTCGGTCACGGAGGCCCATGCCCCCGTGCTGGGGCACACGGGGCGCTTGGAGACGTGGTTGACCCAGCGGGCGCGGGCGAGCATCTCGGCCGGGATCGAGCCGCCGGAGCGGCGGGCCCGGTGGGCGGCGACACGGCATCGAGTCGAGCAGAACCGGGTCCCGGCTCGCCTCGACGCGCTGATAGGCCGGTCGCAGCCGGGCGCCTCGCAGAACCTCACAAACCAAGTGTAACGCGAAAACCATTGATATACCAACGAAAATCGGAGGTGAGAGTATGGCGGGGCGCGGACCGGCGCCGAAGGACCCCTCCAAGCGGGCGCGCCGCAACAAGGAGCCGGCGCCGCTCAAGGTCCTGCCGGCCGTCGTCGTGGAGCAGCCGAAGCTGCCCACGATCTACGTCGATGCCGTCGACGAGAACGGCAATCCGTGCAAGCGCCGCTTTCACTGGCCCAAGATCACCCGCCAGTGGTGGCGCATGTGGGCTGACTCCCCGCTCAGCCGCGACTACACGGACACCGACTGGTCCTTCCTCCTGGACACCGCGTTGATCCACGCCCGCTACTGGGCCACGGGGAACACGGGCCTTGCCGCCGAGCTGCGCTTGCGCGTGGCGAAGTTCGGTGCCACCCCGGAGGACCGCGCCCGCCTGCGCATCACCTTCGCCACTGCCGACGCCGCCGAGGACGGCGAGCCCATCGCCGCCGCGCCGGCGGCCGCCAGCGGATCCCGTTCCAGGGCGCGGGTGGTTCGGCTGGCCCAGTAGACGATGAGGGGTGAGGCCCAGTGCCGTGGACGCCGCTCGATGAGTTCGACGAGTTCCCGACGCTGGGCTACGACGTCGCCGACTGGATGACGGCCTACCTGCTGCGCCCCGACGTCGACGACCTGGAGCCGTTCGTGCCCACGCAGGAGCAGCTGGACTTCCTCGTGCGCTTCTACGAGCTCGACCCAGGCACGGGCAAGCGAGTCAAGACCAGGGGCGTGCTCTCACGGCCCCGCGGCTGGGGCAAGTCTCCGTTCCTGGCGGCCATGTGCGCCGCCGAGGCGATGGGCCCTGTCCTGTGCGACGGGTGGGACGCGCACGGCCAGCCCGTGGGGCTCCCATGGTCGGAGCGCCGCACCCCGCTGGTGCAGGTCACCGCCACCACCGATGACCAGACGGACAACACGTGGCTGCCGCTTCTGGAGATGCTGCGGGGCTCGCCGGCCGAGGACGCCTACGGCGTCGACCCCATGGACTCCTTCGTGGCCATGCGGCGCGGCAAGATCGAGAAGCGCACCTCCTCGGCGACGTCGGTCAAGGGCGCGCGGGCCGTCTTCGCGGTCCTGGACCAGACCGAGACGTGGGTGCCGTCCAACGGCGGCCCGAAGCTGGCGCGCACGCTGCGCTCGAACGCGACCAAGGTCGGCGGCACGACCATCGAGACCCCCAACGCCTACACGATCGGGGAGCGCTCGGTGGCCGAGGCGACGGCCCGCGAGGCCGAGCTCGTGCGAGCCGGCAAGGTCAAGAAGCAGGCCGCCCGCGCCCTGCTCTACGACCACCGCGAGGCCCCGTTGACGACCGACATCGCCGACCGGGAATCACTCATCGAGGGCCTGCGCGTCTCCTATGGCGACTCCTCGGCAGACCCGAGGGGATGCGCCATCCACGAGCCGCCATGCTCGCCCGGGTGGGTGGACATCGAGCGCACCGCCGACGACTTCTGGGCGCCCACGGCGGACCCGGCCCAGATGTGCTCGGACTTCCTCAACCAGCTCACCAGCGCGTCGGACGCCTGGCTGACCATGCCGGAGCTGCGCGCCATCGAGGACCACCGCAAGCAGGTGACCTCGACAGAGCCGATCACCCTCGGGTTCGACGGCTCCGAGGGCCGCAAGATCGGCATCGCCGACTCCACGGTCTTGATCGGATACTCGGTCACCCAGAAGCACCTGTTCGCCCTGGGCATCTGGTCCCAGCCGGACGGCCCCAAGGGAGAGGGCTGGGCGCCCCCGCACCTGGAGATCGAGCAGACCGTCCGACAGGTCTTCGAGCGCTACAACGTCGTCGGCTTCTACGCCGACCCCTCGGCCGGATGGGCCCAGGAGGTCAAGGAGTGGGAGGCCCGCTACCACCGGCGCCTCAAGGCCCGCATCAGCGCCAACGAGCCGATCCGCTACCCGCAGCGCAACGTCTCGGCCACATGCCAGAACTTCGCCGACCTGCTCTCCGCGATCCAGCGCGAGGCAATCACCTACGACGGGCACCCCGAGTTCACCGCCCACATGCTCAACGCCCGCCGCTCACCAAGACAGGCCGGCTACGTCCTGGCCAAGCCGGCCGACGACCAGGACTACTCCAAGATCGACGCCGCATGGGGCGCCATGTTCGCCTACAAGGCGGGCCTGGACGCAGTCGGCAAGGGCGCCGTGCGCCCCGCCCAGCGCCGCCGCCCCAGGCGCCTCTACTAGCCCCATGTGAGGAGGACCAGTGCCAAGGACTCTCGCGCAGTGGGTCGACTTCCTGACCCGCCGCATGGATCAGGCCCGGCCCCGCCTCGACCGCCTGCGCTCCTACACCAACGGCAACGCGCCCCTGCCGGAGATGGGCCCCAACCTCAAGAAGTCCTGGAAGAACTTCCAGCGCCGGGCCCTGGCCAACTCCGGCGCCCTCATCGTCGACTCCCTCGTCGAGCGCCTCGTGCCCAACGGGATCCTTATCGGCGAGTCGCCCGACAGCCCGCACGCGAGCCAGGCCCGCCGCATCTGGCGGGACAACCGCCTTGACATCGCCTTCAAGGACGCTGCCCGCGACGCCGCCACCTTCGGCCTGGGCTACCTCCTGGTCACCACCGACGAGGACGGCAGCGCCGTGGTCACACGCGAGCTGCCCGAGCAGTTCTACGCCGAGCCCGACCCCCTGCGTCCCTGGAAGGCCATTGCCGCCGTCAAGGTCTGGCGCTCGACATCCGAGGGCCTGGACCACATGACCGTATGGGTCGACGGATCCCGCACCATCTGGCAGCGCCCCTGCTATGACGAGGCCTCCAAGCTCATCAAGCGAGTCCAGGGCAAATGGGACCTCATCGCCGCCGACGAGTACGACGGCGCCCCACCCGTGGTCATCCTCGAGAACAAGGACCACATGGGCGAGTTCGAGGCCCACACCGGCCTGATCGACCGCATCAACACCGGCATCCTCTACCGCCTGGTCACCATGGCCATGCAGACCTACCGCCAGCGCGCCCTCAAGACCCCGGCCGACGGCGCCGGCATCCCTGACACTGACGAGCAGGGCAACGACCTCGACTACCAGGACATCTTCGAGCCGGGCCCCGGGGCCCTCTGGGAGCTCCCACCCGGCGTCGAGATCTGGGAGTCGCAGACCGTGGACCTGACCCCCATGCTCAACGCGGTCAAGGACGACTGGCGCGAACTCGCCGGAGAGACCCACACGCCGCTCTCGGCGATGCTCCCCGACGCCGCCAACCAGTCGGCCTCAGGCGCCGAGCAGCCCACCCGCGCCCTCGTCTTCAAGGCCGAGGACCGCATCCTCCGCTTCAAGCCCGCGCTGGCCGTCATGATCGTCCGCGCGCTCGCGGTCGAGGGCGTTGAGCTCGACGGCGAGACAGTCGAGGTCAAGTTCGCCCCGCCCGCCACGGTGTCCATGACTGAGCGCTACGCGGCGGCGGCGCAGGCCAAGGCGGCCGGTGAGTCCCTGGAGACGATTCAGGAGAACATCCTGGGCTACTCCCCGGAGCAGATCGCCCAGGACAAGGCCCGTCGTGCTGAGGAGCAGTTGGCCCTGGCCCTGGGGCTGACCACGCCGACGGCCCAGGGCTCTGATTTTGACGGCGAATCCGCGGCCCTCCGAGTGGCGGGATGATCCTCAGGAGTTGGAGACGAGGTGGCGCGCAGGCGCGGAGAGGTGGCGCGCGGTGTCTGATCTTGATCGGCTCGACGCGCTCGCCCGCGCCTACGACGCCGAGGCGCACAAGGTTCGCGCCGCGGTGGAGGCCTTCGCCCGCGGCATGTGGGCCGGCATGCCGGACTACCGCGATGACGCCATCGACAAGATGGCGGCCGCTATCGCCCCGAGGGTGCGGGCCGGCCAGCTGCGCACCGCTGATCTGACTCGCGCCTACCTCGCCGAGTGCGCCAAGGCGCTGGGCTTGGAGGCGGGCATGGCCCTGGTTGACGCCGACGCCGTCACCGGCCTGCGCGGCGTGGATCCGGCCGAGGTGTACCAGCGACCCGGCCGCGCGGTGTGGAGCGCACTGTCCCAGGGCAAGCCTCTCGACGCCGCCGTTAAGGAGGGCGAGCTGCGCCTGCTCCAGCTCATCGGCGGCGACATCCAGAACGCCAAGCGCGTCCAGTCGCGCGCCTCGATGAGGGCGGCGGGTATCAAGGCGTACCGGCGTGTCCTCACCGGCCGTGAGAACTGCGCCCTGTGCGTCATCGCCTCCACCCAGCGCTACTGGGTCGAGGACCTCATGCCCATTCACCCCGGCTGCGACTGCGCCACCGCGCCCTTGCCCCTGGGCATGGGAATCGACCAGGTGATCGACGAGGAGACGTTGGAGGCCGCCCACAAGGCGGTCGAGGAGCGCCAGGGCGTCTCCGACAGGGGCGGGCGCGACCCCGACTACCGCGGCCTGATCCTGACCTCCGAGCATGGCGAGTACGGACCCGTCATCTCCTTCAAGCCCAAGGCCGCCAGCGCCAAGCGCCCACGGGGGCGCCCGCGCGAGACCCCTGCGGGTGGGCCCGCCGATCGCATCACGGTCCCCGAGGGACTCACCATCGCGCCCCACGAGATGCGCACCGCCCGCGCCCTGGCAGAGTCGGGACTGGACATCTCGTTCCGGCCCCTCACCCACGAGCACGGGGTCAAGAACCCTGACGCCAGGATCGACGGCGAGGACTGGGAGTTCAAGGCCCCTACGGGATCCTCACCCAAGAACACGATCGCTGACCAGTTCAAACGCGCCCGCAAGCAGGCCCGAAGACTCGTCATCGACCTGCGCAGAAGCGGCCTGCCCGACGACGTCGCCCTCCCGCAGATCGAGGCCCGCTTCAAAGGGCAGGAGCGCATCATCGACCTCATCGTCATCGACCACCGGGGCGCCATGACCAGGCACACGAAACCTGGTACCCTTGAAACGAAGGCGGCAGCCAGCCCACATTGAGCGACACGCTCCGGGCAGGCCAGCCGCCTTCGTCGCGCCCGACACCCTTAAGACCACACCCGCTACCGGCCCGCGCTCGCGGGCTGGATGCCCCCGCCGCAACGGAGGGGGCTTTTTCATGCCCGAAACGGGAAGGAACTCACCATGACAGGAACCACCAGCGCTCCCCAGGAGGGCGCGGACACCAACCCCAAGGCGCCCGGCCAGGAGGACCAGGCGGCCCCGCAAGGGGGCCCCGCGGAGCCTGACTGGAAGGCCGAGGCCGAGAAGTGGAAGGCGCTCTCCCGCAAGAACGAGGAGCGCGCCCACTCCAACGCCGAGAAGGCCAAGCGCCTCGACGAGCTCGAGGAGAAGTCCAAGAGCGAGATGCAGAAGGCCCTGGAGCGGGCGGATGCGGCGGAGAAGCGGGCGGCCGCCCTCGAGGTCCAGGCCACTCGGGCCCGTGTCGCCGCCGCCAAGGGCGTCGACGTCGAGCTGCTGGCCGGTTCCACCGAGGAGGAGATCACCGCGTGCGCTGATCGGCTCCTCGCCTGGCGGGGTGAGTCCGCGCCGCCCAAGCCCCCGGCCTCAACGCCCGCAACGGACGCCGGAGCCAGGGGCGACACCGTCAACGGGGCCAAGCAGTACACGCGCGAGGACCTCAAGACGATGACCCCCAAGCAGATCAACGAGGCGCGCCGAGCCGGCCACCTCGACCACATCATGGGCGTCTCCTGACGCCTGGAAAGGGCATAGACCAATGGCTGTCACCCACTTCATCCCCGAGGTGTGGGCCTCCTCCATCATGGAGAACTTCCACAACCAGGCGGTCCTGACCGGCCTGGCCAACCGCGAGTACGAGGGTCAGCTCTCCTCGGGCTCCAAGATCCACATCCCCGGCATCGTCGACGTCAAGGTCAAGGACTACAAGAAGGGCGTCCTCGAGGACGGGCACGGCGGCACCAAGCCCCGCACCACCACTCCCGACGCCGTCGAGTCCACCGGCATCGACCTGACCATCGATCAGGAGAAGTCCTTTGACTTCCTCGTCGATGACATCGACCGCGCCCAGGCGAACAAGAGCTTCGACGCCTACACCAAGTCCGCCTCCATCGGCCTGGTTGAGGACGCCGAGACCTTCCTGACCACCCTCCTGGCCACCGGCGGCACCGCCGCGGGCGGCCTGACCGACCCCACGGACTGGGCCAGCGCCTACAACGTGGTGCTCAAGCTGCGCGGCCTGCTGACCACCAACAAGGTGCCCCAGTCCGAGCGCACCCTCCTGGTCAACGCCGCCTTCGAGGAGTTCCTCCTCTCCGACGGCTCCAAGCTCACCGCCTTCGACAAGTCCAACACCACCGACGGCCTGCGGGAGGCCACCATCGGCCGCCTCCTCGGTTTCGACGTCGTCGTCTCCCCATGGCTCGACAACACCAAGGCGACCGCCATTGGCTTCTGGCGACCCGCCGTCGCCTACGTCTCCCAGATCGACAAGACCGAGTCCATGCGCGCCGAGAGCACCTTCGCCGACCGAGTCCGTGGACTGCACGTCTACGGCGGCAAGATCACCCGACCCACCGCCGCCCAGGTCTTCAAGGCGGCCTGATGAGGATCAAGGGAGACAACGACCTCGTCTTCGAGGTCCCGGACGCCGTGGCCACGGCGATGATCGACGCCGGTCACGTCCACGAGGTCACCAGCCACGCCGCTGACGACCCCGATGCCGCCGGCGCCGACACCCCGACCGGGGACGGCGACGACGAGCACAACGACGACCTCGACGCCACCGGCGCCGAGGACAAGCCCAAGAAGCGCCGCGGCAACGGCGACTGAGAGCAGGAGGCGCGGCCGATGGCCCTAGCGAGCATCGAGGATGTCAAAGGGGCCATCGGCCGCGCCCTCACCAAGGAGGAGACCCAGCGGGCGCACTTCCTCATCGGCCAGCTCTCCGAGCGCTTCACCCAGGAGGCCCGCACCGACTTCCAGCCCACCGAGCACACTCACCGAGTCAAGGTCAACAACGGCCACGCCCGCCCCTCGCGCGGCCCCATCCGCTCGGTCAAAGCCGTCACGGACGACGACGGAAACCACCTCCCCTTCCGCCTCGGGCACGGCTACATCGCCGTTCCCGTCCCATCGCACGCCTTCGTCACCGTCACCTACACGGCGGGCCACGACAAGACACCAGCGGCCGTCACCGGATGCATCGCCGACGAGGTCCGACGCATCCTCACCATCGACACGCGCGCCGCCACCGGCCAGACACAGGGCAGCGTCACCGCGGGCCCCTTCACCGAGACCGCGTCCTTCGCCGCCCACGCCATCGGCGCCCAGGCCATGCTCTCCCCGGACGCCGTCAACCTTGCCCGCGCCTACCGGCCCCGCCGCCCCGGAAACCACTGGGTGACCGCATGAGCATCCTCGACGCCTTCCCCAACGACTGGCGCACCGACGTCACCATCACCGGCCCCATCCACCGCGACGCCGACGGATACATCACCACTGAGGCCGCGCCCAGAACCATCACCGGCGCCCTCATCGCCCCAGGAACCGCCCCCGCCCCCGGACTCAACACCACCCAGCCCAACGAGGCCACCGACGCCACAGCGACCCTCTACGCCCCACCAGGCGCACCCATTCACCACCGCGACCGCGTCACCATCCCCACCAGCCACCCACTCGCCGGCACCTGGACAGTCGAGTCCGACCCCGCCCCATGGCCACTGGGCACAGTCGCCACCATCACCAGGAGATGACCCATGGCCAAGCGCACCAAGTTCATCGCCAACCAGAAGGGAATCGCCGCCCTCCTCGTCTCATCCGGCATGCGCGCGGCCATGACCGGAGCCGGACAGGAAGTCGCCAAGGAAGCCGCCCGCACTGCACCCAAGAGCACGGGCGCCATGGCCGACAACTACCGCGTCGAACCGACAACTGCCATCGTCCGCACCCGCCGCTCCGGGGACCAACCACGAGCATCCGGACGGGTCATCAACGACTCCGAGCACGCGGCCCCTAACGAGTTCGGCTACACCGCCCACAACGGCAAGCGCGTCCAAGGGCACAACACCCTCGGAAAGATCGCCCGCACCAAGAGAGCAGGAAGACGCAGATGACCTACGCCGATCCCGTCGAGCTCATCAGGCACGCCATCACCCAAGCCACCGGCCACGTCACGCGCCGAGTCCTCGACCCCGACTTCACCACCGGCCCAATGCCCGTCATCCACGTCCACCACACCGACGGCACAGCCGACGACATCGACCGCGTCGACACCATCGGCGTCGACGTCTACCACCACACCCCAACCGCCCCAACCCCCAACAGCGCGCCACGCATCGCCTCGAAGATCCGCGACGCGCTCGCGGTCTGCGGGATCACGACGGGGGCGGGGCTTATCGACGAGGTGTCCGTGAGAGCGGAGCCCGTGACGCGCCCCTACTTCGAGACCGTCGAGGTCGCCTCCATGGTCCTCGATGTCACACACCGCCCCACTGATTGAAAGGACCTCTTATGGCGGCGACCACTATCAACGCGATCAAGAACAAGACGAACAAGCGGGGCAATGTCCGCAAGGGCCTCAACGCCGTGGTGTTCCTCGCCCCGGTCAGCGTGGCCCTTCCCGAGGCGATCACCTCGGGCACGGGCCAGCTCGAGGAACTGCCCCAGGGATGGTGGCCGCTGGGCCTCATCACGAAGGACGGCCTGACGTTCTCCGCGGACTCCTCGACCGAGGAGGTCGAGGCACTGGGCTACGTCGAGGCGGTGCGCACCGACCTCGTCAAGGCGCCCAAGAAGGTCGCGGTCACGGTCCTGGAGCCCTACCGCCGCAACCTGCAGGAGCTCGTCTACGGCCTGGACCTGTCCAAGCTCAAGGCCAAGACAGGCACCGGCGAGATCATCTTCGATGAGACCCCGCTGCCGGTGTTCTCCGAGTTCCGGCTGATCGCGATCATGTCCGATGGGCCCGCGGATGACGAGTGGCTGATCGGTCGCGGCTTCCCGCGAGTCAAGCTCTCCACCATCCCGGAGGAGGCCTGGAAGCCCTCGGACGCCACGCAGTTCTCCCTGGAGTTCGACGTCTTCACCGACGAGGCCCTGGGCACGCCGTGCCGCCACTACATCGGCGGCACAGGTGCTCTCAAGCACGTGGACTCCATCGGCTTCACGCCCGCTGACTGAGCGCCGGCCACGAACGCTGGGCGGCGGCCGATGGTCTCCCGGCCGCCGCCCAGTCACCCACAAAACAAAGGGGACCAGCACACGCACACGTCACGAAGGGGAGAGCGGAATGCGCTTCACCAAGAAAACCATGAAGGACGACGGCAACGAGCTCGTGATGACCATCGAGACCGACGACGCCGGGGAGGCGAACACCCTGCGCGCCACCGGGTGGGAGCAGATCGACGACGGCGACAAGGGCGCCGCAAGCGGCCCTGGCGCCGGATCGCCGACCACGCCCGACCAGGCCAAGCCCGGGGTCAAGGAGTCGAGGACCGAGCCCGACCGCGTCGGCTTCGACGCCCCCAAGGTCACCCGCACCGGCAAGACCGACTGACACCAACCCATTAGGAGACCACCATGACGACCAAGCCCACTCTCACCATCGCGGCGCTGGCCGAGCTCGACGGCGCCGCCGCCTCCTCGCCGTTCACATTCGGGATCAAGAACCACGTGGTCACGTTCCCGGACCCGCTCGACCTCGACGCCGTCGAGACCGAGCAGTTCATGCGCGACGTCGAGGGGCTCTCGTACCCGATGGAGATCTTCAAGCGCTGGCTGAGCGACGAGGACTACGCGGTGATCGTGGCCTCGCATCTGACCGGCCGACAGGCCGCCGTCCTCATGCAGCAGGTGCGCAAGCACTACGAGGCCTTCATCGGGGACGCGGGGGAAGGAGCGCCCTCCTCAGCCGCCTGAGCCGGTGGAGGAGGGAGATCACTCAGGATCTCGCGGAGCAGGGCTGGGACGTCCCAGCCCTGTTCCGCGCCCGCCGCTGGCGGTTCCTGTCCGACCTCGTCGACGGGCTCGGGGCGACGAGCCGGATGGTCTCGGCGATGGTCAACGACGCCGAGACGGCGCGCCGCATCGCCGAGCAGGACGACACGGATCCTGACGAGCCGACGTCGTCGCTGCGAGAGCAGACACCGGAGGTCGTCGTCCTGCAAGCCATCTTCGATGTGCTCATCAAGGCGCTGGGCGGCAAGGACACGTGGCCGCGCCCGGTCACCGCGGTCGACAGGGCCCGCGAGGACCTGACGCAGGAGTCGATGGACGAGGTCGTCAGCCTCATGACGCCTTGGGCGATCGACCGCGATTAGAGACATCTTCATAGGGAGGGGGTCGAGGTGGCCACTGCCGCGTTCCAGGCCGGGACGGTGTTCGTCGACGTCGTCCCCTCCATGAAGGGGTTCTACAAGAACGTCTCCTCGCAGGCGACCAACGACCTGGGGCGCGCTGGCAAGGACGCGGCCGGCGCCTTCACGAAGTCCTTCTCGGACGCCGCCAAGACGAACGGGTCCCAGGTCGCCGACGCCCTGACGGCGCCGCTGACCAAGTCCATCCCCCGTCTCAAGGCGGAGGCCGCCCAGGCCGCCCAGGCGCTCAAGCAGGCGCAGGACGCGGCCGCCAGCACGGGCGGGGCCCTGACGGCGGCGAGAAACAAGGAGGCGGCCTCCGCTGAGAACCTCGAGCGCGCCGAGCGAGCGCTCGCGGAGGCCCGCAAGTCCGGCAGCCCCAGGACGATGATCGCGGCCGAGGAGGCATACAAGCGGGCGCTGGAGGGCACCAAGGCGGCCAACGCGAAGGCAGACAAGGCGGCGGAGGCGCACTCCAAGGCGCTGGGCGAGGTCAAGACCAAGTCAAGCGCTGCGGAGTCGGCCACCGAGGAGCTCTCGGCGGCGATGCGCGCCGAGGGCCAGGCCGCGCAGCAGACCGAGAAGGGACTGCGCGGGTGGATCAGCCGCCTGCGCGAGAGCCGCGCCGCCTCGGCCGAGGCGGAGGCTGGCGTGGATCGCTCGACGCAGTCGTTCTCCTCGATGCACTCCTTCCTGTCAAGGGCGGCCGCCCCCGCTCTCGGATTCGCCGCGGCTCTCGGGATCGGCGGGGTTGCCGGTGAGGCGATCACCGCGTCCGACGCCGTCGACAAGTTCAAGTCCACCCTCCAGTTCGCGGGCCTGGGCAAGGACACCATCGACGCGCTGACGGCCTCGACGCGCGCCTACGCCGACGCCACCGTCTACGAGCTGGCCGACATCCAGTCGATCACCGCGCAGCTCGCGGCCAATGGCGTCGAGAACTACGACAAGCTCGCCGAGGCCGCCGGCAACCTCAACGCCGTCGCCGGGGGCAACGCCGACACCTTCAAGTCGGTCGGCATGGTCCTGACCCAGACTGCCGGGCAGGGAAAGCTCACGACGGAGAACTGGAACCAGCTCAGCGACGCCATCCCCGGCGCAGCAGGCAAGCTCCAGAAGGCGCTGCTGGACGCGGGCGCATTCACGGGGAACTTCCGCGAGGCAATGGAGAAGGGGCAGATCTCCGCCGAGGAGTTCAACGCCGCGATCCTGACTCTGGGCTCCGATGAGACGGCGCAGGCGGCCGCCCGCTCGACATCCACCCTGGAGGGCGCCGCGGGCAACCTCCAGGCGACGCTCGTCGGCGCCGTTAACGACCTCATCTCCTGGCTCAAGCCCACGCTCACCGAGGCCATGGGATGGATGTCCGACTCCCTCCAGGGGGGATTCGACTGGATAAAGGAGAACAAGGACGTCGTCCTCGCGCTGGCCACCGGCGTGGCCACGGCCACCGCCGCCTACGCGGGCTTCTCCATCCTGACCTCCGTCAAGACCTGGATCACCTCCACCACGCTGGCGACCAAGGGCCTCAACGCGGCCATGAAGGCGAACGTCATCGGCATCATCGTCACGGCCATCGCCGCACTCGTCGCCGGGTTCATCCTGCTCTACAAGAAGAACGAGGGATTCCGGGAGAAGGTCAACGAGCTCGGCCGCGCCGTCAAGAACGTCTGGGAGAACCAGATCTACCCGGCGATCTCCGCCGTGTGGGAATGGATCTCCGGCACCCTCATCCCAGGCTTCAAGGGCATCTGGGACATCCTGTTCAACGGGGAGTTCACGGGCCCGATCTTCGGCCTTGAGGAGGACTCCGGCCTCGTCGACTTCCTCTTCACCCTGCGAGAGGGAGCCATCGCCGCGGGCAACGCGATCTCCACGGCATGGAACACGGTCATCTGGCCAGCCCTCCAGGGCCTGTGGTCCTTCGTCACCGGCACGCTCATCCCAGCCATCCAGAACCTCTGGTACGGCGTCATCCAGCCAGCGTTCTCCGCAATCGGGACCATCATCTCGACGGCATGGAACTCCGTCATCTGGCCGGCCCTCCAGGGCCTGTGGAGCTTCATCACCAACGTACTCGCCCCGAACATCTCCTGGTTCTGGACCACCGTGGTCCAGCCGGTCTTCTCCTCCATCGGATCGTTCATCTCATCGGCGTGGACGAACATCATCTGGCCAGCCCTCCAAGCCTTCTGGTCGTTCATCACCAACGTGCTCGCCCCGATCATCACCTGGCTGTGGTCGAACATCGTCTCCCCGGCCTTCTCCGCCATCGGGACCATCATCTCCACGGCGTGGAACTACGTGATCTGGCCATCTCTCCAGGCGCTGTGGGCATTCATCACGAACGTCCTGGCCCCGGTGTTCACCTGGCTGTGGAACAACGTCATCAAGCCGATCTGGCAGGGCATCTCGACGACGATCACAACCGTCGTCGACTTCCTGACCGGCACGGTGTTCCCGAAGATCAGCACCGTGCTGAACACGCTGAAAACCGGGTTCGACACATTCAAGACAGGCGTGCAGACAGCGTTCAACGCGATCAAATCGGCTGCCGCGAAACCAATTAATTTCGTCATCAATACCATCTATCGGGACGGTATTAAGAAGGCGTTCGATACGATCGCGGAGAAGATCGGGCTGGACACCCGGTTACCAACGGTGAACGGCATCCCCGGCTACGCGCAGGGAGGCCAGTGGAGGACGATGACGCCCGGCTACACGCCAGGCCGTGACGTCTTCACCTTCTTCTCCCCGGATGGCGGGGGAGCGCTGCGCCTGTCCGGCGGGGAGGGCATCATCCGCCCCGATGCCCTGCGCGCCCTGGGCGGCAAGCCGTGGCTCGACGCCGTCAACGACTCCAGGGGCAAGGGCCTGTCCACCGTCGGGGACACCGGTCCCCATCGTGGGACGGTCGCCTTCGCGGAGGGCGGTATCTGGTCGCGGGCCTCCAGATGGGTCAAGAACAAGGCCTCGGCCGCCGTCAACTGGGTCAAAGACACGGCCTCGGCGGTCGGGGACATCATCTCCGACCCCGTCGGCGCGTTCATCAACCTCATCATGTCCCCGGCACAGGAGCTGCTGGACTCCATGGGCTCGTCTGCGTGGGTCCAGATGGCCAAGGCCCTTCCTGGCCTGTGGTGGGAGTCGCTGAAGTCCCTCTTCGTCAACGAGACCAAGACCGTCGGCGCGACCGACCTCGTCTCGGCGGCGCGCAAGGCGATCGGCGTCCCCTACGTGTGGGGCGGCTCCGCCATCCCACCCGGCCTGGACTGCTCCGGCCTCGTCTACTGGTCCGCCCAGCAGCTCGGCCTGAACTGGCCACGCTTGACGGCGGCCGGATACCAGGCCGGATCGACCCCGATCTCAGCGGGGCAGGCCGTCCCAGGAGACCTCCTCTTCTGGGGGAACCCGGCCCATCACGTCGCGATCTACTCCGGGTCCGGGATGATGGTCGAGGAGCCCCACGAGGGCGCGGTCGGCCGCGAGACGGCCATCTGGGGAAGCCCCACCTACGGCCGCTACAAGTACGACCAGGGCGGGATCCTCCCGCCGGGCGCGCGCGACGTCGTCAACCTCACCCGCAGGCCGGAGGCCATCCTCACGGCCCGCCAGTGGGACGACGTCTCCACGCTCGCCAGCCGAGGGGGGATCGACCTCGACGGCCTCGAGGTCCGCCTCGTCATCAACGACGAGACGAGCTTCGACGCCCACATCGAGGGCCTCACCGCCGGGGTCCTGAACCGGAGAGCCCGACTGGTGGGGAGGAGCCGCTGATGCCCGACAACCTGCCGGTGCTGACAACCACGGTCCCCTCGGGCCCGGCACCCATCATCCAAATCGTCTGCCCCGCCGGGGCCATCCCCGCGGGGCAGGCGATGCGGATCACCGGGCGAGCCGGCAACCATGAGTGGGACGTGCGCGGCGGCACCAGGGTCTCCAAGGGCGAGCAGCTCGTCCTCGGAGACGCCCTCGCCCCAATCAACACGCCCATCACCTACACCGCCAGATGGGACAACGGGGAGATCAGATCCGACCCGGTCACCCGCCCATGGGCCGGGCGCTCACTGCTCACCGACGTCGTCGGCACAGGCCGCGTCGACCTCCTGTGGCAGGGCGACGACGAGCGCGAGATCGACCAGCGGACAACCCTCCACACCATCCCCGGGCGCGCGACTCCCGTCGCCGTCATGGCCCCCATCCACGGCGCCGGGACGCTCACCCTCAAGGCGAGGACGGACCTCGCCAACACGCCGGGCATGCGCGCGCTCGCGGAGCATCCTGGGGCCAGGGTCCTGTTCCACAACCCGGCGCGGTGCTTCCAGTGCGTGCGCGGGGCGTGCGATGTGCCGTTGGCGACGGTGCTCGTGCTCACGAGCGTCTCGCACGGGCGCTCGTCGAGGCCGGATGAGGCCGAGCGCGAGTGGTCGCTCAAGGCGGCGGTGGTGTCCCAGCCGGAGATGTCCACGCCGCTGGCGCTCTCGACGTGGGATGACTTCGACCGAGCTGAGGCGCTGATCCCGTGGAGCCGGTTCGACTCTCGGGCGGCGTCATGGGATGAGTTCGATCGGATCATCTGGCAGGAGGAGGGGCAGTGATCCCATCCGAGGTCCTGGCTGACGCTTACACCTACGCGGCTCGCGTGGACTCCTGGCTCGGCTCCAGGTGGCTCGGCACTCTCCCCGTGGCATCGGGATCGGTGTCGTGGACGGCCGATCAGCAGGTGCAGGGCTCGGTCTCCTTGACGGTGCCGAGGGTCGGCGCGCCAGTGGAGGGGCAGGACCAGGTGGACTACACGCCCCGGGGGCCTGAGTCGATCATCGAGTCGTGCGGGCAGGTCCTCCACGTGTCCGTGGAGGTCCGCTCCGTCGTCACCGGGCAGGCGTTCACCGAGCGGCTCGGCCGGTTCCTCATCACCAACTGGGATGTGTCCGGCAAGTCGATCACGGTGCAGGGCAAGTCCATGCTGCACAGGATCGAGGAGGACCGTCTCACCTCGCCGACGACTCCGCGCACGGGCGGGACGCTGTTCAGCGAGGCCCGCCGCCTAGCCGGCGGGATCGCTGGAGTCCTGGCCCCGGGGATGAGCGATCGGGCATGCCCGTCGTCGATGAGCTGGGGGGAGTCGCGCATCGACGCGCTCTTCGAGATCGCCGACGCCTGGCCGGCCAGGCTGCGCGAGGGCAGGGATGGAGTCCTCCGGTACCTGCCGGTCCCGCCGCCAGTGAGCTCGGCGCCATCGCGGGTGCTCACCGACGGCGAGGGCGGGACGGTCGTCGGGGTGAAGGCCTCGGGCACGCGCTCGAAGGTCTACAACCGGGTCGTTGCCAGGGGCCAAGGGCAGGACGACGCCGGGATGCCGACATTCCAGGCGGTCGCCGATCAGACCACCGGGCCGTACGCGACGTCCGGCCCATACGGGGTGGTCACCAAGTTCTTCACCTCGCCGCTCATCACCTCGGCGGATGGGGCCAGGGCATCGGCGCGCACGATGCTGGCGTCCTCCGTGCAGCGAGCGACGACGATCCCGGTGACGATGGCGCCGGACCCGACCCTCGAGCTCGACGAGGCCGTGGCCGTCGTCTCCCATGCGGTCGACGGCACTCAGGTCGAGGAGCACTGGGGTCGGGTCTCCTCCGTGGACATCCCCTTGTCGTCGTCGGGGACGATGCAGATCGACGTGGAGGTGTCCAGGTGAAGGTCATGGATCTGATCTCCTCGGCGCCGGTCGACCAGGCTCCCAGGAGCGGGGCGGACAGGTCGGCGACGATGGTCGCCAGGGTCCTGTCCGTCTCCAAGGACGGCACTCGGGTGACGGTCTCACTGTTCGGCTCGGACCCGATCACTCTGCCGGCGACCGCCTCGGTGTGGACGGGGATCTCCACCTGTCATGTTCTCATGGACCCGTGGACGGGACGCCCGGCCCACGTGATCGGGCCGGCCACCAAGCCTGCCGACGAGCTCTCCCCGCCGTTGACGCCGCCGCCGAACAAGGCGGTCACGCGCACGAGGACGGGCAAGGTCGTGATCCCCGAGGTCTTGCGCACGCACTGGGCAGGCAAGGGCTGGGAGGTGTGGAACGCGGCCCGCTACGGCGGTGCGACGGACCTCTACCAAGGGGAGGCCACCACCGGCGGGGCCCTGCGGGGCCTGGCCGAGTACGGGCAGCAGATCGTGGCGCTGGGAGCGGCACGGGTCGTCCGCGCGGTCCTGACCATCACGGGCAACGGCGCGACCCCGGGCCCGTGGGCGATCACTCTCCAATGCGCCGACCCTGCCGAGACGGGCCCAGCGGTATCGGGGCTGACCGTCTCCGGGACCGTGGAGGGGACCAGGACCACGGAGCTCGACATCACCGCCCTGGGCCCGGGACTGCTCGCGGGCAAGGGCATCGCGACAGTGGGGGCCGCCTATGGGGCGGTCTCCGGGAAGGGGCAGTCGATGAGCATCAGCCTGGACTACGAGGTGTCCGCATGACTGCCAACACCTGGGGCTGGTCATGCTGCCCGGTGTGCGGGGCCGTGATCGCGGACATCAACGAGCACGTCATCTGGCATGAGGTCGCCGTGCAGGAGATCCTCACCGACCTGGTCAACGACGCGGTCCGCGACGCCCTGAAGACTCTCAAGGAGCAACCAGCGACGACGTCGCCGCCAGCCACGGGCGGGACGACTAACCGCCTGATCCCGACAACCACGGCCCCAGCAGCAGGAGGCACGCAACCATGAGCACCACCGACGCCCGCGGGCACACCGTCCCGCTGGGCTCAGACGCGCCACGCAGGCAGACCCTCCTGGATCTGTCGCTCTCCATCCCGTCGACCAAGACATGCCCGTCACTGGCCTCGGCGAACCAGCACGTGGCAGCCCTGAAGAACTCGGGGATCACCGCTTCGGACTCCTCGGTCATCCTCGTGTGGCGCACGGACCTGGGCGTCCTCACGGCCTGGAATGGGAAGACCTGGGCCCAGGTCGCCCCGCCGATCAGCACGGCGTCCGCGTCCGGCGTCGCCCAGTACTCGCCGTCGTCCCTGCTGATGACGAAGAACCAGGGCATCGTCACGCTGACCGGCGTCATCACCACCACGAGCCACGTCATCGACGCGGGGTGGCGCACGGACATCGCCGTCACCCCGACTGGCTACCGGCCCAAGACGATCGGAGGCAGCGGGGCCCCAGCGACCTCGCCGGCGGTCTCCTATGTCCACGGCGCGCCGGGAACGGACATCTACCGCCCGGACTCGGCGGTCGTCATCGCCACGAACGGGAACCTCTCGGTCTATGTCGGGCGCCGAGCCACAGAGCTCTTCGTCTCGATGAGCTTCCAGGCCGCCTGACCCCAGGCGGCACCACTACGAGCCCCAGCAGCCCGCGCGGCCGCTGGGGCTCGAACCATGAGAAAGGAAGGAACTTGGACATCAACCAGTACGTGGGCGCGGTGTGGACCGCCGCGTCCTCGTGGTCCTGCGGCTATGGGCAGGGCGACGGCGTCGGGGGCCGCTGGGACATCCGCCCCGGCGGTGCCGGCGACTGCTCAAGCATCACGATCTGGGGCGCCCAGATGGGCGGCTACCCCACCGGCGGGGCGTCCTACACCGGCGACATGCGCGCCGAGCTCACATCCGTGGGCTGGGCGGAGGTCCCCATCGGGCAGCCCTCCAAGGGCGACATCCTGTGGAAGACCGGGCACGTCGCCGTGTGCGTCGACGACGGCGCCAACCTCTCCGAGGCGTGGATCAACGAGCACAACGACATCATCGGCGGCGCCCCCGGTGATCAGACCGGGCAGGAGACCCGCACCATCGGCTACTGGGAGCATCCTTTCACCCAGTCGGGGGCGTGGGAGGTCATCCTGCGGCCCCCGGCGGCCTACCCGGCGGGCGGGTGGTCGATGGAGCTGCCCCTGACCGACGGCGCGGTGCGGCCCCCGGCCCAGCCGCGCCGCCCCGGCGGGTCCGTCGCCGAGGCCGCCGCGTGGCAGGCCTCCCAGACCGCCCCCGCCCCGAGCGCGCCACAAGGAGCGGATACCCGCACCACTCTGCTCGGCATCGACATCGCCAACTACCAGGCTGGCATCGACCTGGCCGCCGTCAACCCCGACTTCGTGATCGTCCAGGTCACCCGGGGCACCACCGGCCTCAACACGCACTGGCACGACCAAGCCATGCAGGACTGGAACCAGGGCCGCCCCCTCGGCCTCTACCACTACATCCAGGGTGAGGTCAGCGCTGAGGCCGAGGCCGACCTCTTCGCCGCCACGATCAGCTCGTGGCTCGGCTACGCGATGATCTGCGTCGACTGGGAGGAGCCGGACAACGCGGCATGGGGCGACGAGGGCTACCTCCGCCGCTTCCTCGCCCGCCTGAGCGAGCGCGTCGGCGGCAGGTGGCTCATGCTCTACGCCCCCGCCGATTCCTACCCGTGGGGAGTCGCCACCGAGTTCGACACGGGCCGCTGGGTCGCCCAGTACGCCGACAGTGAGCCCACCGGGTGGGACGCCGACCCGTGGCACGGCCAGTGGCCGATGAGCGCTCACATCCACCAGTACACCGGCACCGGCCGCGTCAGCGGATATCCGCGTGACCTGGACCTCGACGTCTTCCACGGCTCCACCGCCGACTGGCGCCGCTACTACACGACTGATCACACCGACCCCGGCGCTGGGGCCTCCGGCGCCGCCAACACACAGGAGGATGACTTGTCCACCGCCGCTGAGACCGTCAACACCGTCAGCGCCCTGCTGCATGACCACCTCGCCCCGGCCATCGGGCAGATGGCCCGCGAGTCCTACGCGACCAACGCCCGCACCACGTCCATGGCCGCCGACCTGGCCGCCATCAAGACCAGCCTCGCCAAGATCGAGGCCGTCCTGACCAAGAAGGAGGCCTGAGCATGGACGCCACCACCGTGACCACTCTCGCCACCCCGTTCGCCGTCATCGCGCTGACGACCTTCGCGAAGGACCTCGGGCTCCCCACGAAGCTCGCCGGCGCGGCCGCCGTCCTCTTCGGCATCGCGCTCTCCCTGGCCGACTACTGCCTGGCTGGCACCGGCGTCTACGGCGCCGTCGTCTCCGGCGCCTACCTCGCCGTGGGCGGCGCCGGCGGATACGACCTCGCCCGCACCATCGGCAAGGCCATCAGCGCCCCCGCCGACGGCGCGCCCGGGGCGCCCACCGCCTGATGGCACTGATCATCACCATGCTTGAGGCCACTGCGGGTCACCCATGGCGTGACCCGCAGTGGCTCCAGGCCCTGGCGGCACTAGTCCCCGCGCTCGCGGGCGCGATCGGCGGGCTCGTGGCGGCCCTCCCGCAGCGGCGCGCTAACCGCCGCATTGAGGCCAAGGCCGAGAGGGCGAGGCAGGCGGCCGAGGACGCCCACTACGCGATCACCAACGACCACTCCCAGCCCTTGCGTGAGGATCTGGACGCCCAGTTCTCCGCGCTCGCGGAGGACCAGAGGCAGACGCGGCTGGCCGTTGGGCAGGTCGCGGAGTCTCAGCGCATGTTCGAGGTCACGATCGGCGAGGCGCTCATCGGCCTCAAGCAGAGCCTGTCCAGCGACATCGAGCGCCTGGCGGATCGCTCGAAGGAGGAAGAGGCCAAGATCCGCCATGACGGGGCGAGGATCGCCGCCGAGGTCGAGAGCAGGCTCGGGGTTCTTGAGAGCAGGCGGTGCCGGTCCTGCGATGCGGGCGCCGCCGATAGCACGGGGGAGGAGCCCTGAGCATGGCAACTGGAAGGATCGTCGGCACGTTCATCCTGCCGACGAAGGAGCCCGTCGCGGGCGCGGTGACGATCAGCTCGACCACGACGCCGCGCGCGACTGAGGGGGGCATGGTGATCGGCCCCGCGTCGGTGCGCCTGACGGAGGGTTCCCTGTATGCCGAGGTGGTGCCGGGCGAGTATCGGTGCTCGCTCGACGCGTCTGGTCGTGAGCCGATCACCTGGACCGTGACGGTGGGTGACGGGGAGACCGTCGATCTCACGCCGCGCTCGGCCAGTGGCGAGGTCCTGGCCATCACCGAGATCACGGGCGCCGTCGACAACGGCGACGGGACCGCGACCATCCTCAACGCCGTCGACGACAACGGTGACGGAATCATCACTCTTTGAAAGGACCATCAATGGCTGAGGTGTACACGGTGGCGGGCGCTGATCGGCGCTTCGCCACGAAGGAGGAGATCAAGAGGGGCGTGCCGGCGCCGGACCTGAGCGACTACCTCACGATCACTGCGGCGGATGCGAAGTATGCCCTCAAGGGGGAGGCCGGTGGCGCCGGTGGTGTCTCTCGTGAGGAGTTTGAGCGCGAGCTCGCGCTCAAGGTGTCGGTGACGGACCAGACTGCGGTCAATGAGCAGAACGCGAAGGCGATCGCGGCCGTGCAGGCGAAGCTGGTCACGCGCGAGGAGGTCGAGCGGATGATCGCGACGGCGGTCAAGGCAGCGGGTGGCGCGGTCTCGCCGTCGCCGGCCGAGCCGGAGGCCGCCGGTCTGGTCGAGTGGCCGGCGGCGTGGACGTTGGGCAATGACCTGGTCAAGGACCAGGACACTGGCACGGTCTCCTTGTCCGCGCTGAGCGATGAGGAGTGGAAGAAGGACCTGTTCGTCTTCGTGCCCATGCCGGGCTCGAAGAAGTTCAAGGTCGACGTCGAGGTGTCCAACCCCGGCGGCACTCCGGTGGGCTTCGTCAGCGCGGCCGCCCTGTCGAAGGACGGCAAGGCGGCGGACCGCAGCGTGTGGGTGCCCGAGGGCCGTTTCGACGTCCCGAACGAGGCGGTCAAGCACAAGGCGTCCTTCGTCGTCGACCTTTCCGGGACGGCGCAGGAGGACGACACGCACGCGCGGATCCTGATCCGCGCCAAGACGGGGCTGACCCTGGAGCACCCGTTCGTCATCAACTCGATCAAGGTCACGGCCGCCTGACGGCTGGCCGCTGGCTGCGCGGGGCGCCCGCACTCCGGTCTCACGGGGTGCGGGCGCCCCGCTTCACGCATGGAGGGAGCGAATGGAACAGGGAGTGACGATCAGCGGGACACCGCGAGTTGGGGCCCGCCTCGAGGCAAGGGTCGACGGCGGGGCCGCGCCGATGGGGGCGCGATTCCAGTGGGAGGCCGACGGGGAGCGCGTCGAGGGCGCGTCCTGGCCGGCGTACCGGGTGCGTCCTGGCGACGCGGGGAAGGAGCTCGCCGTCCGGGTCTCGCTCGCGCCCCGCGGCTCGCTGGTGCGCGAGGCCTCCCGCGTGGTGGTGGGCCGGGTCCCGGTGGCGGAGGTGGTCGTCTCGCCAAGGGGTCGCCGCCTTCACGAGCACGCGGAGCTCGGCCGCTGCGTGGCCGCCGTGGACTTCGGGGTGGTGGCCAGCCCGGAGGTCGACAACACCGCGGCTCTCACAGCCGCGCTCATGGCGGCGCACGAGGAGCGGGTGGCGCTCCTACTGCCTGAGGGGACGATCCACCTGAGGCGGCAGTTGCGCATCGGCGCGGCCACCAGGACGCGCGAGGGCGTCGACCCGGCGGCGTTCCAGGACGTCACGGGCCTCGTCGGCTCCGGGATGGGGCGGACCCGCATCACCTTCGACTGGTCGCAGGAGGGTGTCTACGACCCGAGCCGGAATCCCGACGGCGCGAGGCGGTGGGCCGGGATCCTCATCGAGGGCCTGACCGGGTTCGCCGTCGCCGACCTCACGGTGGAGTACCTGCACCGCACTGACGCCGACTTCTACCGGCCCGCCTACACCTACTGGGGGCTCGTCAACGGCATCTGCCTCAACGACGTCTCCAGCTGCGTTGTCGATGGCGTCGAGGCGACCGGCTGCAACCGCGCCGGCGTCTTCTTCACCTCGCTGGAGGTGGGCATCACCGACACCTGGAACGCGGTGACCACGCACCGACTCCCCATCGAGGAGGCCAGGACGTGCGATGACAACACGGTCCGGGACTGCTTCTTGCACCACAATCGGGTCGCGGGCTGCCTGTTCGGCTACCAGCGCCGCTTCGTCGCCGAGGGGTGCCGCACGGCCCGCAACGGCCACCCGCTCGACGGCGGCACCGGCTACGGCATCGGCGCCCTGGGGGGCTCCTACAACCTCGGCGTGACCTACCGCCGATGCTTCTGCGACCACGACTACCGCAAGGGCCTGGACACCCACGAGGGCAACGACCTCGTCATCGAGGACAACCTCATCGTGGGGGCCCGCCTGTACGGCATCGGTACCTCGGGCGACGCCTTCCCCCTGGAGCGGGCGGCCTTCCGCCGCAACGTCATCGTCTGCGACCCCGCCTTCAGGCTCGAGCAGGACGACGGCGACACCCGCGGAGAGGAACCGCTCAACCTCTACGACGGGTGGAACGCCATCAACCTCCTGCCGAACATCTCGAACGACAGGCTCGACCTGCGTACCAAGGGCCCGGGCCGCTTCGAGTTCACGGACAACGTCATCATGGGCATCGACGTCTACCGGGACGCGGCCGCGACGTACGGCATCGTGATCCGCAACCGCGAGCCCACCATGGACTACGAGCTCACCGTCTCCGGGAACCTCATGTCCGGCCGCTCCATCAAGTCAGCGGTCACCGTCGTCAACGAGACCATCCGCAAGGACGGCTCCCCGGGCCTCGGGTCGGGAACGATCCTCATCGAGGGCAACCGGGTCGCGGCGGTGACCATGGCCGGCGTCGCCTCGGCCCTGTTCTACGTCGTCGAGCTGCGCCACGACGGGACCCTGAGGGGTGGGGTGAGGATCACGGGCAACAACATCCTCATCCTCGATCGCAAGGACAACGGGCCCGTCATGGACATCATCGGCAACGCCCGCGCCTACGAGATCGAGGGCAACGTCATGACCACCAGGGGAGCGCCGTCGGGGACGGCGATCACGCTGCGAGGCGAGGGCAAGGACGCGCGGCCGACGGCCCGCGTGCGCCGCAACGCCTCCACCGACGGCGCGCAGGGCCAGTGGCCCTGGATCGACAACCGCCAGTCGAACGGATCGGCGGCGACCGTTGAACTCGACGGCAACACCCGCAACGGCAGACCCGCCTGAAGATCTCCCGCCTCCTCCGCCCCCCTTCACCCACCGTTCCGGTGGGTGAAGGGGGCGCTTCGTCATGCCCTTCCACGGGTAGTGTGTTCAGGGGGCATCATGGGGGTGGACCCCGATCGGAGGAGAGTGGTTGTCATGGCTGGACGCCTGGTTGGAATCGGCTACCAGGGCCGGACGCTGGATGAGCTTGTCGACGTGCTCGTGGCTGCTGGAGCGGATCGTCTCGTGGACGTGAGGCTCAATCCGGTCTCCCGTGTGCGGGGCTTCTCGAAGAGCCGTCTACGCGACGCTGTTGAGGCTGCTGGCATCGTCTATGAGCACCGCCGTGAGCTCGGCAACCCGAAGGACAACCGCGCCGGGTACGCCAGGCCGGGCGAGCTCGCCGCGCGCCGGGCGCACATGCGCTACTTCCGTGAGGTCGCCGGCTCCCCGGAGGGGGTGAGGGCGTTGGACTACCTGGCCACTCTCGTGGATGCCGGTGAGGTCGTCTACGTCCTGTGCTTCGAACGCGACCAGGACTGTTGCCACCGCGCCCAGGTGATCGACGAGGTCCAGGCCCGACGTGCCGCGGCCATGGCCGCCCAGCCGGACGCGGTCGCGCTCGCGGGCTAGAAGAGAGTGCTGTCCTGCTGGGATCGAGCGTTGACCGCTCGGGCCCAGTCCTCGTTCTTGGGGTAGTAGATGCTGAGCACGGAGAAGGTCCGGCGTCGGTTCGGCAGGGAGTGGTTGCCGAGAGCCAGGAGCTGACGGCGCTCGGCAGCGAGCATCTGGTCTCCGTACTTGTCCTCGATCCACCGGCGCGGGTCCTTGTGCTCGTGCTGGGCGCGGCGCTGTAGGGCGGTGAGTTCCCAGTCGAGGATGCCCTGTCGGTGCCCGTTGCAGTCGGGCGCCTCGCACTTGTATCGGTACCACGCCTGGAACGGCGGCGCTTCGAGAGGAGGCGCGTCTATGTGGTCGTCGAGGCCGAGGTCGAAGGCTGGTTGCTGCTGCCAGCGGTCGATCTTCGCCTGCTGCGCCTTGGTCCAGCCCTTGTGGGGCTCGATCTCCAGCCGGACTTGCCGTGCCGCGACCATTCCTAGGGACGGCCCGTTGATGTCGGTTCGGATACCGTCGAGGAGGCGACAGGTCGTCGTGAGCGGGACGCCCGCCATGAGCGCGTTGCGCTGCGGGCCAGATCCGTAGTCCTTGACGACTGTGAGCGTTCCGGCGTCCGCATGCAGGCTCTCCGCGCGCTGGTCATTGCGCGGAGACGAGACATGGACTCTGACGACGGCGTACTTCTTGAAGCGCTTGTCATGGGCGAGGTGGCGGAAGGCGATGGGGTAGAGCCTCACCCAGCGGACCGGTCCGGGTGAGAGGGCGATGCCGGCGACGCAGACGGTGTCCTCGTACTTCTCGGACGGTGTGGGTGTGGTCTTGACGAGGATGAGGACGTCAATGGTGCGCCCGGCCCGGTCGTGCTCTCGGGCCTCTTCGAGGGTTTCAGTCGTCATGTCTCATTCCTCGTCCCAGTTGAGAGCGTGCCGTCCTTGTCCCAGTTGGGGACCCGGGATTCCTTGCCGGCGTCGGCCCGCGGGCGGCGGGTGGCAGGCGCACGGGTCTTGGTGAGGGATGTCATGGCTGGTGCTCCATGGGGGTGTGAAGGGGACTCGGCGTTGAGCGACTCCATCATGCCCCGGGTTCGCTGGTCGTGTGGGTGTTATCGGGGACCGTCTCAGCCTCGGCGTCGATGGTCCCCGACCGCTGTTCATCGGTCACGCCGGCGGTGCCGGGTCATGCCGCGGCTGCGACCGCCCTGCGCAGGGAGTCGTCGGGCAGGCGCACGTAGCGCTGCGTCGTCTCGGGCCTGGCATGGCCCAGGACCGCCCCTACCGAGAGCAGGTCGTGGGTGCCGGCGAACATCCGAGTGGCGCACCGGTGCCGCAGTGTGTGTGCGGTCCACCCATCGGGCAGCGCCCGGGCGATGAGCTTGCCGACGTAGCCGGCGCTCAGGTGCCCGTCGATCCGCCCGGGGAACAGGAACCCATCGGCCTGGTTGAGCATGGCCCGCAGGTCCTCGCGCACCACGGGCACGTGGCGCTCGCGGCCTCCTTTGCCGATGACGTAGATGCCGCCGCCGTCCCAGTTGCGGCTGTGGACTGCGGCGATCTCGATGCAGCGCAGGCCCGCGTAGGCGCCGAGCATGATCATGGCGCGCACTCGGGGCGCGGCGGCGTCGATGGCCTGGGTGACGATCTCCTCGGGGGCGGGCCTGGGCACGCCAGCCGGGACGCTCACGCGGTCCAGTCTCGAGGCGGGATTGGTGGCGGTGAGGCCTTCGGCGTGGGCCCAGTTGAAGAATCCTACGAGGGCGGAGCGCACGGACTTCCTCGTCTCGGGCGCCCATCCGTCGGTCGCCAGGATTCGGCGCAGGTCCGTTGTGGTGGCATGGGTGGGGCCTGCGGGGACGAGGCGTTCGATCTTGCGCAGGTGGCAGAGGTAGAGGCGGATCGTGCGGGGTGAGCGTCCGGCTGCTTGAAGGGTGGTGGCCCAAGCATCAGCAGTGTCAGCCCAGGTGGTCATGGGGGTCTCCTGGTCTCCCGCGCCGGGGCTGGGGGTGCTCGCGCCTGCCGCGACTTCGAGGATCGGCGCCCGGCGCGTGCAGGGAGGTCGCCGACGGTCATCGTTAATGGTATGGCTGATGCTCAAGTGACGCGTGGGATTGAGGCGTCGTGACCATCCTGATACCGGGCGGTTTAGGCGGCGGCGCGGAGGGGCTCGGGCGGGGGCGCGGCTGGGAGCAGGGCGAGCAGTCGCCGACCGAGGGTCGGGTGGTTACCGGACGGTTAGTGGTTCGAGTCCACTCGCGGGAGCAGATGGAGCCCCGGCCCGGATGGGTCGGGGCTCTTCTCGTTTCTCATCCGCCGGCGGCCGAGGCTCCGATAGGTCGCCGAACCTGCGCGAGGGACTCGTCTCGTTGTGGACGTGCCTGAGGGGTGTGGACGTGCCCCGGGGTTGCCGACGCGCCCCGGGGGAACGTCCGCAACCCTGGCGCACGTCCGCAACCCCGCCCCGCGTCCGCGAGTGCGGGGGCGGGGTGTCACCCGTGTGAGCCCATGAGTGAGCCCAGGTGAGGCCTCCTCCGATAGGTGGCCGTCGTGGCCCTCTGGACGGGGGTTCGCCCCTCTGGACGGGGTCTTCCCCCACTGGACGGGGGTAGCGACCCCGTCCTGTGCCCCGAACCCCCGTCCTGTGCCCCGAACCCGCGTACAGACAGTCCGCACGGAGCGGGGCGTGGGCGTCGTCGGCCAGCGCCTGGAGTCCGCCGCGGGGTGCCTCCTGCACCGGTGGTTGCCCCCAGCACCGTGGGGCGCGGTGGGAACGCAGCCGAAGGCGCTCGGCGCAACCACCGGGGCTCAGTGCAGCCGCCGAGACCGCCGACCGGGCCATCGACCCCAGCGCCAGGAGAAACCAGGACCAACAGAAAACGTCCTATAAGCCCTTGACGACGAAGGCCCGACCGCCAGTGGCGATCGGGCCTCATGAGCTCATTCGGAGTACCCCGTACCGGATTTGAACCGGTGCTGCCGCCGTGAGAGGGCGGTGTCCT